>Ga0115854_10154_pt1 | contig 15136 bp, 10 predicted proteins | sample InSIn2SAF170_FD_83868 | JGI IMG/M metagenome (GOLD analysis project Ga0115854, IMG submission 83868)
ATCATGCACTTAATATTCCAACACCAAGCAATGAGAGATAATCACCATAAACGATAAGTAAATAACAATATAATGACCAATATGTAATTGTATTCGAATAATGGAAGTGATGGGATCATAATTACAAGATTAACTAAAGAAGACTAATGCTCCAAGGCTTAGTATCCACAGTGTGGTGAAGCGTGCACTAGGGCTTCCTCCTCCAACAGTTGTGGTGGAATCTCAGAGATCCACTAGTAGTATTCTATTAATCCGAGGGTAACGCCAACACTCGTTAGATAGCTAGTTGATAACTTGGGTTACGCCAACCCCCAAGTTTGTGCCCATGTAAGTCCTGCACTACACCCTACTATAGGTACCTCACTTTAGAGAATTGGAATTCCGAAAGAGCAAAGCTCCAACTAAGAAGAGAAAAAAGTAATAATCATAGCATGCCTTTGGTATCCCAGGAGTCCTCCTTAAATAGGAGATGTAGCTTATCTTCTAATCTTGCATTGAGGTAGATCTAATGGTGTACAAGGGTGATTCGTGTGCTCACTTAGCTAATGTACAAAGATGGGGAGTCTTGGGATAAAAGTTGTCACATCCAAGGGATCCTCATAGCAACACCTCATGTAGGGGTATTCCCATGCACCTTGGGATCCACAAAATTATCATTAAAGCCTCTTAGTGTGATGTTGAGCCTTGGGGACCTTTGTGTTGTCTCGAGATACCAAAATACCTTTCATCAATTGTCCAAAACTTTAGCTGTACTAAATCCAAGCTTGGGTGTCTTCTTGATGCCTTTTGATGGGTGAAATCACCTTGGTTCATGCTCTACCTTGAAAGGGGAGCAATATTATTAATGAGGCCCATTAATGCCAATATTACATTCATCAAGGTTTGATATATTCAACATCCCATAAATGGTGATTAATATTGCATTTACAATTAATAATTGCCTTGGTATCATTTATACATCATTATTGGCATAATTAATTATTAAATTACTCCTATCATGCTAAAATAGGCCCAATGTCCCATAATTGGAGCAATTAATTAATCTCCAAGTGGAACTTACAAATAAAGGGCTTAATTACAATAAAATCTAAAATGCTAATAAAATCCTCCTAACTAAATTTAAATCACTCCTAGATTAATTAAGTAATAATTGCACATCCTTAGAAGAAGGATGTGACCTTTCAAGTGGTCAACTAGGAAGATAATTCTAGATTCACGTGGGTGTGCGATATTAGAAAATTGGCTTCATGGATGAACTTCAAAGTGCCATAACTCTTTCATTTCTTGAAGAAACCTAGTCATGTAACCTGTCAAAACAGTTGGCACGAGGTCCTCTTTCCATTTCAAGTGACGAAACATTGATTTTTGGCTTATAGCAGATGAAATCTCCTTAAAAAAAAGAGTAGAACCTTAAAACTTGGGGACATTACAATATCACCCCTCCAAAATTTGCTTGTCCTCAAGTAATGCTAATATATTGCCAAGTTGATGATGTCCCAATTTGTTCTCAAAGGTAGTTCTTCATGCTTCCATTGCACAACTCTAATGTCAAAAGTAGATACTTGTGCAAAGAGTATCATCATAAAGGTTCCAATTCCTTGTTGCCATTCAAGGATGCCAAGAAATATCATGAAGTACTCATGTTATGCCAAAGACATCTTCCAAAACTATCTCTAAAGTGTCTAAGAGCTTTTCCAAACCATGTTGGAGAGTTTGATATGCCCCAAGTTGCAAATCATTTTAGTGTGTTTGCAATCTTATGTATGATGCTCAATGGTATGACATCATGCTGCCATTCGTTCAATTGTTTTGCTAAATCAACCTTTAAAAATTATTGAGTGTATATGTGTTAGCAACCTTTTTATCTCACACACATAATATGAATGAAGTAATCAAACTTGATAAGTATTACAGATAAAGATGGGGTATAACCATGCTCCCAAACTTCTAATGTGCCTATTGTAATTATTATTTTATGTGTAACTTCTAAAATCAGTGTATAATGCAATACTTTTGCACTAAAATCCTTCTTCAAAACTATCCACAACATCTTGCTGATCTCCATTTTGAGTATTTGATGAAGTGCAACTTGTATGTTACCCATTTCAAGACCTTTGTGCAATATTGTGGTGTAGGGAGTAGTCATATATCCAGTGTTTGGGCTCAACTTCTCTAGACTATCAATAATTTCTTTTGGATCTTCAACTTGTACTCCATTATCTTCATTGATTATACCTTCATCATTTGTGAGTGTATGGTCTTGAAGGAAAACACTTTGAGATTCTTGTGGTAGGAGGTCCTCCTTACTTGTATTTCCAACATGCGTAGATGTAATTAACTCAAAAGGAATATTTTGGATTTTTAAACGTACCTCATGTGGTAATGCATCATCCTCTCTTCTTTCCCTGCAAAACTCACGAATGCAATCAACTCCTTTATCATACTTAGATGCTGAAATGTACTCATTGTGATCTTCTTTTCCTATTTCATGTGATGGGGTAATGTCTTCTTGTGAAACCACTTTTTGCAAAGCAACATCTTCTATACTTTCTTCATTCCAATAGTCGAGAATGAAACTAATAACTTCCACCTCTTCTATATTCATAATTTTCGAGAAGGTATCCCAAACTGGTTCATGCTTTGCAAGGACCAGTTCTGCATGGATAATAACTCAATAAAATAGCTAGCAGGGTGTGTGGTTAAGGATACTAATCATCGGTTTTTGAAAAGACAGCTGCATTAGTTTGTGTGAAAGCCAATGATTAAATTGAAAACAATTTGTAAAGGAGAGTCTAAAATACTATTTAAGCCAAATACATAGTGGTACTATAATATTTTCAGTGGATGGCTACCAGGTGAATTATTGACATGCCTCCTGAACGAGATTAAAAAAAATATTGATCCCTTTTAGTGTGAGATTAGTTAGCCAGTTTGTGTTTTCGGACAAGTTAAACCTTGTCACCATATTGCTAAAAATACAAATTACATTACTTCTGTATTTATTGATACATGGATTTCAGATCAAGATGGTGCAAGTTTCCAGCTTAAAAAATCTTCAATTCACTAAGAACACAAGGACTGATCTGCAGTCTTCCAGTATATCAAGAAGTAAAAGTACAGGAAAATAACAGAAAACAAGAATGGATGAAAGAAATTTGAGAACATTGTCATATCAACAATGGACACAAGTTAAAGCCAATGGGACCATGGTTGATCAGTTTGATCATTAGGTTGTTTGGACACCTACTAAGGTTTAAATCCCAGCAGCACCTTGCCAATGATGCTGGTGCTTTGTGATGACATCATGGATGATGTTGAAGCGTAATGATGATGTAACTTGTTAAAATCTTTTAAAAGTACTAATGATTGTGAATTGTGAAGATCATGTGGGCAACCATATGATATCTAATCCCCTATTAACCAACCAAAAAAAACATAAAGCAAAAGCAAAGAGCCCTAGACAAATCAATATATACAAAGATCTAAAAGCTCATTAAATTTTTGAAGGTGTATTTTGGACAAAGAGATAAAAGCTCATTAAATTTCATGCCATCATAGAGTTGGGAAGGTAGCCAAACTCAGTCTGCAAGTTGAGAAAATAGTCCTCCACCTTGCAAGACCGGTCAAATGGCAGGGATTTCTTTTCAAGCCAATTTCATATTGCATTAACCAAAAGCATCTCACTGATGGCCCGGTAGGGTCCGCCAGACTTACAGATGTCCTTTCAGCACATGGCAAGGGGCATGCTGATGATCATGTGGGTGTATCAAGGAGATCACTGGACCTATCTTGCGAATGTGACACTTTGGGAAGATGCAAAGACACCTTGGAAGATGGAACACTCTTTGTAACTCCTTTCTTGGGGAACAAAGGAGTCATTTTTAAAAGTTGCTAAAATAGATTTTCAATTCCCAGTCAAAATCATTTGGCTATGGGAGGTACATGTAACAGTGAAAGAGGAAGTGTGACAGCAGGGATGTAGGAAAGCCATAAATTCTTGCAGTTCATACTTCATTCTCAGCATACCTTGACCCTTGTCCATGTTTGTGCCTCTGTGTTTGTATTAAGGGACTGGCTTGTACTCAGTCAAATTGATAGAATGATGGGAATGAGCAGACACTAAGGGTTAGGGGCATTTTAGCACCCTTGACAAGTGTTTTCAGTTTTCATTTTTCTCATTAAAATACCTTAACAACCAACACATAAAACACATTAGAATCATGTTAACCCTTATGTATATCTGTGATGACAAAGTAAACTCGTAGTGATAGGACATTTTACAAATCAAATACAAAACCAAATAATCCCCCCCAAGTCTCTCCTACTGTCGATCCTTCACTGGTAGGGAGAAACTTGATATTCCACATCCAGCATTAATAGAAAGAACAATGCTGTCCTATACAGCAAAGGGTATCAAGAGTAAGAAAATCGCACTTACAAAGGAGACACTGACTCACTGATCGATTACTAGCTCTCTGTGAATAACTAAACTAAGCAATGGGCTTTTGACATATAAACTATCAACAGCTGGAAAAGGAGGAAAGAATGTAATTGATCTGAATGTATCTTACAAAGGAATAAACAAAAACTAACTAAAAGAAGGGAACATCTGTGCACCCTCAAACTGGATTTGGAGGAAGAATTCTCCACCTGAAGGTAAATTCTACAATACTCTTTTGATAAAAAGAGATAATATAAGTACAAATTATTAGGTGATACTCATTTTATAGCAAAAGTTGAGGCCTAAACAATAACACTAAAAGCATAACCAAAATAAGAAGGAACCAAAACATGTGGAAGCCCTACCCATAACAAACAAGGCAAATAAAAAGTACTACGTCCAAACTAAAGTAAATATCCCCCCTTTACTTAATTGATTTTAGTTCTTAATAACTCTTACTCTGACCTTTTAATTATAAATAAGAAATTATTATAATGATTGGAGACGAAAATCTTCTGATTTTGGAGCAAGTCCCCATTACAAAACAAGTTACACCATACTGAGGTTATGACAACAGTTTAATTATTCAATCACAGGAGATATCTTACAAAAATAAAACAAAAGTAACAAACTCTAAAAATTGTGACAGTTAGAATCTTAACCAAAAGCTATAACAAACAGTACAAAATAGCAATTTTCAAAATCTTCGTAAGATGTAAAAAGAGTTTAATAGAATCAATACGGCAACCAAAAAGGAGTTAGACTCATGAACTGTTTGTTGCCATAGTCATCAGAAAAGAAAACTAAAAGGGGGAAGCCCCTTTCACCCAATCTACATGCTGTACTCTCGTGGAAATGACTTGCTGACAGAGAGCTACATCCACATGAGCTAGACTTGCTTAACAAATAAACCCCATGGAATTCCCCGTTGCTCTATATAGTATTTTGCCATGAGATTTGCAATTGGCTATTGCATTGTAACAAGAGTCAGAAGATTTGATTTCATTAGCATATGCATTTTGAAGAGATCAAAACATGCTCGCATTTCAGCCTTGAACTGCTTTGTTCCATCAATTTAATTGTAGATGTGGCTTCTAATTTCAGGCTGCACCCATGTGGTTACACCTGCTTTGAGAACGTGTTAAAATGACACAAGCTGCCTGCCTTGATGACTTCAAACAGATTCCAATCAGGTTTTCTGTACATTTTCGAGTCTCTTGTATCATTCTGCAAGTATAGCGAGTGTTTTAACATAAATAATAATGTTGACAAGTTCATATGCCAACTTAAGCTATTTGAAAAGAACCTAGTGAGTTTTGATCAAGGGTTATTAAAACAAAGGTTTGAACAACAAACGCACAACCTGAAGAACAAGAACAGTGAAATGTACCTTTCTAGGGTTTATCCAATTTAGCGCACAATTCCACTTTAATCCACGAACTAGAGCATCAATTAACATGCTCATAAATCATCCCAATTATGCGCTCAAACTGATATGTAACAGGCTAACAGCAGTAACCAAAACTGATGTAAAGCGCTCATAACACGTGAATACAATCAAAACTAGGGCATAAACCAGATCTGTAACATAACAGAAATATAGCTCCAAGAGTACTCAATTCGCATACATTCCCATGCATAATAAAGACAGAAGCATAGCAAAAAAATGTAGCAACATTCATTCACATTTGAGATGCAATATGAGAGCCAATATCATCAATAATGAACCAAGAATAAGTGTAGGGCTGTTACAAGCTTGTTACAAGTTCTAGGGCAAAGCACAAGACTCAAGAATGCTCAAACTAGACTCCAAAAGGCTAGTGCAAGGTCCAAGAGGGGTCCCAAGCTTGGCCCAAAACCCAAGATGGCTCCTAATGGCTAGCGCAAGTCCCCAAGTGGCAAACATGGTTAGCGCAAGACTCTAGAATGCTCCTCAAGGTTGGCGCAAGCTCTCCAAGTATTGTTGAAGTGTAGATGAGCCACTTCTAGGCTAGGGAGTAGCCCTAAGCCTTAGAAGATAGAGAAGGGAAGCATCCTTAAGTTCCAAATGATCCAAGATCAAATGCACAAGATGATGTGTTCAAATGACCAAATGCCTTGCCTTTATAGCATTCCAAACTTGTCATTATGTAATGTCCCCATTTTTTAGTTATTTTCCCCATTTCACCTCTAATAAATAGGAACATTAATTTAGGAGTGTTTTTGTCTATTTTAGTAGAATTTGGCCAAAATGTTGTAAATTCCACTTAGAGACTTACTTAAGCTCTAATTATGGAATAAATGGCACTTATATTTATTTATTTTTATTTAGTTAATGGCTAAAATGCCAATAAATGTTGTAATTGTAATATCAAGGCAACTTCAATTGTAAATGCAATATTAGTCTCCCTCGATGAGGCGTTGCATATTTTGACCTTAATGATTGTAATATTGGCATTAAATGTATCTCTAGTCATTAGAGCTCCCCTCTTCAAGGTAGAGCATCCCCCTATTGTGCCTGCACAACACACCCCAGGATGCAGCATTTTGGGGACCCATTTTTTTTTAAACGGCAATGAGCAACATTGTATGGGCATGATCAACTTACGGCCAGTATGGAGACCTAGAACAGCCAGATGATCAAAGTAGCAAACAAGCATGCCTTGGAGTCATGGAAACAGTTCAGCTCAGCCAGTGGCCAAGTCAGGGCTCAGTCTCGAGCAGTGTCTCAGAGGACGGAGTTGTGGATTGCGACAGCAACCAGACAGTGGAGTTTTGAGCGAATGGCCATCAGGGCAAAAAAGATGTCATTTTGGCAAGTTTGAGCAACAAAGGTGCCAAGACAACAAAAGGGTGCGTTTTCCGTCAAGTCTGAGCCCGAGAGCAGTGGATACAGTTAAGATGACAAAAATGCGCATTTTTTTACAAATTGCGCCCAGAAAGGGTATCTACAACCAAAAAGCGTGTGTTTGTCAATTTTGAGCCTGAGGAGCCAGAAAATGGTCAATAGCACGGAAATGCGTGTTTTGGTCAATGTTGAGCCTGAAAATGGTCACTATGCTAAAAGTATGCGTTTTTGTACAATTTAAGTCCGAAAAGCTCGGAAATGACCAAAAATGCAAGTTTGAGCTCAAAGTGCTCGGAAACGCTCGGAAAGGCCAAAAATGAGCGTTTTGTATATTTTGAGTCCGGAAAGGCTGGAAATGTAGATTTTGAGCTTGAAATGCCGGAAATGATTGTTTTTTCACTGTTCGAGCTTGGAAATGTTCGGAAATGGTCGAAATTAATGCTTAGAGCCTAAAAATGCTAGAAATGGTTGGAAATGCACCGTTTGGGCCCGTAAAAGACAAAGAAGGTTGGGAATGTCCAGTATAGCTTGGGATGCACAAGGAAAACAAGTTTGAGCACCCTTGTGGGCCAGGATCAAGAAATGAGCGTTTTGGCCTCCAAAAAGTTTCAGTTTGACCTGAAAATTGAGTTTTTTCCAAAATGCTCGGAATGAAAATCCGAGAGAGAGGTGTGGTGCCAAATGATAAATTAAGGCCACTCTACTCTTGGAAATTTCAAAAAAACTTGATTTCTGACCCCGAACAGTTATGGAGAGTTTTGCAAGGTTTCCCTCGCTTAGTAAATTTTGAAAAATGGCCTATTCTCTTCAAAACCTGCGCCTACCTTTTGGGAGGCCCAGATTGATCCGAAATGGCAATTTTTGAGCTCAGAAGCGTGGGGATCACGATTCTGCATCAAATTGGTCTTTCAAGTTCGTAATTTCGACGAGTTTTGCTCCACCAAAAGTGAGAAAAACAGGAAAATGAGCAAAAGGGCAGCCAATGAGAATGCTCCAAGATTTTCAAAGTTCCCAAAAGTGTCAAAATGAAAATTTGAGAGTGAGGTCGGGTGGCAAAGCTAAAATTAGGAACCTTTCCTCTTGGAATTTTCGAAATTGGGCAAATTTTGACCCTCCTAAAACTAGGCGCTGGTTTTGGGTGTTTTCCCTCACTTTTCAAAATCTTCAAAACACCCCAAACCCCTCAAAACCTGCACCTACCCTTCTTGTGCCCCAAATTTGAAAAAAAAATTGAAAATTTTAACCTTGATGGGGTGTAGGATGGGATTCTACACAAGATTGATGGTTTGAGTTTCCCAAAAAAATGAGATCTACCTCCTCAAATCATCAAATTTCGATTGACCAATGAGAGGGCTCCAAATTTTCTCAAACTTTTCCAAAATTGGTCAAATCAAAAGAGGAAAGTGAGGTAGGGTGCAAAAGTCAAAGGAGATCAACATTGCCTCTTGCAATGTTGCAAAAAAATCAAGTTTACCCCCTCAAAAAACTAGGCGTCAATTTTGGCTTGTTTCCCCATTTTCTAAATTTCCAAAAACATGCCAAAGCCCCTAAAACCTGCGCCTAGCTTGCAAGCCCTCATTTTTGCTCAAAAATCAAAAATTTTGATCCTAGGAGCATGGGAAATCCAATTTTGCATCTCTCTCATGTTTCAAGTTTTTGGAAAAAAGTTGATCTACTCCCTCAAAATCCCAAAAACAAAATTGGAAAGAAAGGTAGGGTTCAAAATCCAAAGTTGATCTCTTTGCCTTTTGCAAATTTGCTCAAAAACTAATTTTTGCCCCCCTAAAAGGTAGGCGCTAGTTTTGCAAGTTATCCCCCATTTTTTAATTTTTCAAAACTTGCCTAAACATCCTAAAACCTGCGCCTAGCCTCCTTGGTCCCTAAAAGTGCCCAAAATTGCAATTTTTCACTTCTATGAGGTAGGTGGTGTGACTCTACACCATTTTGACCTATTATTTGTGCAATTTGACTCACACAAACTCCTAAAAACCACCTTTTTGCATCGAAAAAGGATCTAAGGGCTGAGAAAACTCAAAAAATTTGGATTTTCCTTCAAAACTTTCAAAATTCAAAATCCAAATCTAAAGCATGGAGGTTTTAGAGCATTCCAAGGCCATCATCTTTGCTTCCAAGACCTCCCCCATTGCACCAAATCTGCTCCTTCCCCATCTAGGCACAGGTTTTGACCTTTTTCCAAGTTTTCTCATGATTTCCAACATTGGGACTCAGAGAGAATAGTCCAAAGTGCAAGTGTTGAGCTCTAGGGTTGATGTGGAAGTGGCATGTGGCACTTTTAACCCCCTAGGTCTATAAATATGACCATACCCCCTTCATTTTGCTCACCTCTCATTTTTGCACCCTTATGCTGCCCAAATTTTTGAGAATTTGAGAACCAAGTGAGAAAAGAAGCCATTTTTCCAGCCTTGGAGGATTTTTCAAACACTTAGCATCTTGGCCATTTACCCAAACTCCATTAAAATTCAAAATCCAAGCATCCTCCATCCACATGAATTCCATTTTTTTCAATTTTTGAGGATTTTTTCACAAAAAACCTTTTTTCAAACCCTCAAACACTTGAAAATTTATTTTTTCAGATTTCAAGTTTGATCAGTTTTTTGGATACCCTTTATCCATGTGATTAACTTTTATTTTCAACCAAAAAAAAAAAAAAATTCATAAGATCCAAGATCTAGTGCTCAAAATCCTCATTTCTTGAAAAAAAATCCAAAAAAATTTCAGAAAACTCCAAAAATTGTTTATGAAGTCCGTTTTGGCTGTTTCAAAGTCTAAAACACCTTCCCCATTCATTTCCCACCCATCTAAGGTGTTAGAACTTGATTTCGGCACCATTTGCCAATTTTGCCAAATTTCACCACTTTTTTCCTGTTGAAAAAAATCAACTTTTTTGAGCAAAAAATTGAAAATTCTCCAAAAGTCCCAATTTTTTTGCCAAGGCATTTTCCTTTGAGTCAGCTACCCTAGTGTTACCTCAAACTCACTCAAAAGGCCTTGAACCTTGCAAATTTTGGCAATTTCGACGATGGCACACTCAAAGTAAAATTCAAAAATCCAATTTTCCAAAATCCCTCTTTGTTTGCCTAAAAAGTGCCATTAGCTTGTCGGGACTCTTCTAACTCTATATTGTCGACCTAAGCAGGGACAAGTTGGCATTAGTCGCACTGAACATCAAAGACAGGGAAACAGATGAAAGGAGGAGTCAGATTTGCCACCTGGTGCAAGGAAATGGTCAAAACCAGTAAGGCCATCCTGGAGCATTGCTATCAAACAAAGGAGTCCTCCAAACAATCCATCGTGCCATCAAGAACGTAGAAGCGTTCATGGGAGATGATTTTTAAGCCAAATTTGCTACAAACTGCAAGTCATCTTACCACAATCGCTAGAATAGAAAGGGGTCTATTTTGGCAAGTTTTTGATATGTAAGCCAAATATTTGGCCAACTTAGTAGATTCCCACTAAGTCCAATTGTAATCTCTATTTAGCATTTTTAATTAGCTTTTAATTTCGAAATTAGGGTTAGGGTTTTGAAACTCATTTCTAGGGTTTCAAAACTCACTTTTAGGGTTTCCAAACTCTATAAGTAAGAGACCAAGGGTATCATTTTTGTAAGGACTTCATTCTGAAGCAAAACACTTCAAGCTTGAAGAGAGAACTTTTGTAAGAGAGTAGCAAATTGATGTATCCTTGCACAACTCTTTTTTCAAATTAATACAAGGTGGTTAATGCAAAGACTTGAGTTTGACACTTTTCATATTGATGTTATGGATTGATTCTTTGAGGGCACTCTTAGTGGGCTTGTGTACTTTCATTTTATTCCTTTGAAAGCTCTCGAGCTTTAGGGAAATTATCCTTAACATGCAAGTTGATTGGGTATTCTATGTCAGTTTCTACTTCTATGACATCTTGTTAAGTCCTTCATCCAAAACCATAATCCTTTCATTTTGAAACATCCCATTTCCACCCATTTGACGTTCTCCCCGCTTCTCTTTGAAGCATTTCGAACGTGAAGTTGTTTGCTTGCAAGGTTGGATGAATTGGATGAAGAGTCCTTAATCGATTCGGAAGAGATAAACTCTTAGACACTTTCCCATCAGTGAATCTCAAACCCATATCCGACCAAGTATCCTTTCTTTCTCCAAGGTGTTGTCCTTCACCTTTTACAGTATTGCCTTTACGCTTTTCTTATGCTTTCATACCCAAATATAATCCTTAAGTCCACACACAAAAGTTTCGAACAAACTCTATACATCAAAGAATAAAACATCATTGGTTAACAGACTACATACCTCTCATTCCATTCCATTGAGGCTGATTCCAAAGAGGGATACTGCACCTTTTATTTATCTATCCCTATTCAGAAAACACACCTGGCGGACATAACTTACAACATCACAACGTTGGGGTCGCTGGGCAAGGTGTTTCAACAAGAGCCTTGGAGGTACATAGTCCTTTTCAACCGGGGGAATTGGTAACGCATTCCCAACTATGTTGCTTGGGATCTCCTAAGTTCCGCGCATGATATTCAGAGTGTCCCGCGCAGGAAAGAAAAGCATCCCAACACCCCCCGGGTGATTGCATCGACTATGACATCATTTGGAGCTCCAAGGATGGATGTGGCACTTCGAACTAGGCATTGGCAATCTTGAGGCAAGTAGACGGCCCTAGAGCATGGACGTTGGGCATGGAAGCATCCCAAGACCCCACATTGGCCCTCCTAGGCTCTGGCATGACCCCTTCTTGGACGTTGGCATTCCTGGCCCTTAGATGTGATTTCATCCATCCCAAGGCTCCGCATCTTGTACATTGCATACATGGGCACATGGATGACATCTCTCCACCATCAAATCATCTCAATGCAAAATTAGAAGATGATCACCGTCACCTATAAAAGGAGGACTCATAGCCATTATGAGATATATTGATTTTGATATTAAACCCTTTTTCCAGATTGAGTGTGAGAACTCTTTCTTCGCCACTTCTAGGGCAACCTACATTTGAGGTATCGAGGGGACAGGAGGCTACCCTTGAACTTACTCTAGCCATCTTGAGAGGAACATTGTTGGTTCCATCACAGTTGTCGTAGAGGAGACCTAGTCTTGCCTTACTAATTTTGGGATTGGTGAGGCGTTGGAGCCATCCGAAATAACTCTATTGGAGGTAGTCCTAGAACAAGTTGCTTAGGTTGACAAAAATATTGTAATTGTGTTATTCTTGCTATATCAAATACAATTACATTTTTCCATCAATATCTTGTTGTTTGTCTATTTGTGCTTGGATGTTGGATTTGGAAGCATTATTACATTGCCGCATTGCTATTTTCTCTTCCTAGTTGGAACGTTGGATCTAGAGTGATATTGTCATTGCTTAATATTTGTTTTGGCTCTTCAACTGGGACGTTGGGTTTGTGGAGCATTTTTGCATTGTTGAAGTACCATTTTGCTCCCTAACTGAGACATTGGGATATTGGAGGTATTTGCTTGCATTATTATCGTATTTGCTTGCATTATTTTTCATATTTGCTCATCATAGCTAGACGTTGGGTTTGAAGGTATTTTTTGCAAGTTCGATTTCATAGCAAGTCGTTGGATATTTTATGCATGTTTGAGCTTGTCTCGAGCAATTTTGTAGCAAGAAGCCAATCATCCTTGCACGTTTGAGGAGTGAGCCCTAGAACGACTTATAACACATTATTCCCTCCTATGCTGGCGAACTTGTCAAGGAGCAATAAATAATTATTAAATGTGCATTACATCTCCTCTTCTTGGCCAACTAGATAAGGGGGAGTTTAGCATGTTAAATGGTCTTTTTCCCTTGTCAAATAAACACCTAATATGCCCTTAACTTGGGCACATGCCTCTTAGGCAAAAGTATGAATAAAATAATAATAAAATATTTCCAGTCTAAGGGTTAATTATTACAATGAATAGGTAAGAGGGGTAGATGTTTAGATGTCCCAAATTGGGGATATTTCAAGTCCACCCTCCTCAAATTGCTTGCCCTCAAAAAATTCTAAATGCATCCCACAATGATTCTTGTCTCTTTGCCTTGTCTTCAAGTAATGCTCAATCCCATGTGCTAACAATCTATCCAAGTGCTCTTCAAAACGGCCCCTTGATGATGTCAAGTGAATGCAATCATGGAGGCGGCTATCCCAAAGTGTATAAGCAAGAAATATTGTGGATGATGTAGATCCATCCAACCTCCAACCCTGTGTCAAGTACCAAATCTGATCATCAAGCTTTGCTGCCCCAAAAGAGTGAGAAATCATAGTCTTTGCATAGGAGTAGATGTTGCTCAAATGCTTGCCAAGAAACTTTCGATATTTACCTAGCTTATTTTCTTGTGAGGAAGAGTTTTTGCTCCCACAAGCGAAATGTAATTTCAATACAATTTCACTTTCATTTTATATGCATTAGAGCAACACTCAAATTAGGGTAACACTCAAATTAGGGCAACACTAGGTAGGTATACCTAGAAAAACTAGAAATACCCTTTATGTGCAAGCAGAATAGAATAGAGAGGAGAAAGCTTTATTAAAGCAATGCAAAGAAGGATTTGTCGTCATTGAGGATATGAATGTCATGATTGAAACTTGTTTCATTGCATGATATGATCTAAATGCTTGTTTTCTTTCTCTTGAAAAAGAAACTAATTGAATATCTTTTGAAATGTTTAAGTTGCTCTTCTTTCATATGTTGCATGTAAAGTGATTGTACTCTAAACATGTTTACTTTCTATGTTGTTCAAGAGAAATTTTCATTTAAATCGTATGCATGTATACATTTTCATCCTCCATATGGTGATTCTTGGGAATCAAATTAGCACGAAGGTTGTTTGCTTACAAATTTAATTGAATGAATGAAAGATTCTTCACAAACCCTAAAAGAAAATGATTCAAACAATGATTCACTTGTGCTGAGTTTTGTCTTGTCTCTCAAAGATTTGCTTCTAGTTCTATTCTTGTTTACTTTTCTTTTCTTTATTTTCCTTTTCTTTGAAACCAAGTTTCACCTTGTTACTGCTGCAAAACCCTAGAATGATCATGAATTTAAATGAAGATTAGGAAGATGATTCTAAACCAAAAACAAACTCCAAAAGCCTTAAGACACGGGTTAACGGCTTCCATCTCCCAATTGAACTATCCCCAAAGATTTATTAAAGCATTTTGCAATTTCACAAATAAACCTTGGGGTATCAATCCTTTCAAGTGGGGGTACGTAACACTATCTCATCTAAATGTTGGGGTGCTTTCCCATTTCGTTGTCTTGTGGCAACACTTTGTAAGAGGAAGGAAAAAAGTCCCGACAGGTCTAACACTAGTTCAAATGCTAAAGAAGGAAAGAAAACTTATGTCGAAAAAAGAGGAAAAGTTAGTAAATATAGTTGAAACTCCAACCCCTACACTTACTAGATCTACTGCACAAAGGGAACAAAAGTTTACATTTCCAATTCAGCCTAGATTCATTCTTGTAGATCTTATGAAGAAAGATTTATTGAAACCTTTGGAAAAGAGCACAGGATGATACTCATTGAAGAAGAAAGTCAAGATTACTATTGTGCATATTGTAATGTTCCAAATTTTCAGAGATTTTATAAAAGCCATAACTTTCGCCACAAGCCTTGCATGGACGATTTGTCTTCTAAAATGGATAGAGCATCTCTTGCCATTTGTTTTGATAGGTTACACGATGAGGTTTCATCAAGAAACAAAAGAGATATTGCATTTTGAAGTTTGCACCCTGGCTCTCGGTGGAGCCTCATTAAGCTCCTGTCAAACCTGTTACCAATTCGTCCAACTTGGAGAAGACCTTCTTCACCATTCAGAGTTCAGATCCGGGAGATAGAAGCCC
>Ga0115854_10155_pt1 | contig 15066 bp, 9 predicted proteins | sample InSIn2SAF170_FD_83868 | JGI IMG/M metagenome (GOLD analysis project Ga0115854, IMG submission 83868)
CTTCTCTCGAATGGTATGCAGCTCACAACATTCAATGTTGTTCGTACTGTACCTTCTGCTGTCTTCTAAACCTTGATTTCCATGCCCAACTATGCCATTTAGAAGGGAGTTAAGACATAAAGTACAATGTGGGTATTTTATTTAACGGATGAGTTAAAAAATGGAAAGTGAGAATTAAATGCACATTTATTCTCATCCCTTGATCTAAATGAATATGAGCCATTAGATCCTAGGGTTGCCCAAAAGTCATTTAGGGGAACAAAAGGGGGAAAAGAAAAGAAAGACTGCATTCATTCTTCATGAGCAGATTGGAGAAAGGACGCTGAGAGCTGGAGAAAAATTCTGAAGGAGAAATTTGTTGCAACAAGCTGAAGGAGTGATTTCTGGGCAAAGTTGGGCATGGAAATCAAGGTTTAGAAGACAGCAGAAGGTACAGTACGAACAACATTGAATGTTGTGAGCTGCATGCCATTCGAGAGAAGTTTTTGAAAAAAAATTGAAAAAAAAATCCGTACGGTCCATATTGTGGTACAGAAATCCATATAGTCTATACAGTACAGTTCGTGCAATCATATCCGTACAGTACAAGTTTTCAACCTCAAGTGGGCACAAAAATTGAGGCAAAGCGGGCATGGTTTTCAAGGAGGGCTGAAGAGATAAGTTGTATTTTGTTGTTTTGTTTTGTCTGCAAATGTATTTTTCTTGAATTTGAAAGATAAATAAATTTGAAGAGCTCTCTAATAGATTTTCCCCAGAGAAGATTGAAGGGGTTTTGCCTAGGTCTATGTTGACCAAAAATTTGAGTTTATTTTTATGTGTGTTGTTGGTCTGGTTATGTCCATATTTATTTTCAGCATGTGTTGACAGTCCCATGTGTGTTTAATCTGAAAATTTCATTTCCAGAATTCTATATGTTGAATGTATGTTTATGGGAAACGGCATTTAACTGAATGGGAGTGATAAGGTGAAATTAAAATTGGGTTGGGATTGTTGGAAACTTTCTTTAGTCATCAAATTTCAACACAATACACAACAAGCAAGACATAACTCTCTCATTTCATTTGGCAAGCTAATGCTTTCATATTTTCATGCCAATCATTTATTTTTATTCTCAAGTCATCTGGTTGCAACTCTATTTACTAGTCTTCAAGTTTCGTTCTCATCTCGGTTTGTTGGCAAATTTGTATCTCACATTTGATAATTCTTTACAAGTTCATTTCCTTGCAACTTATCTTGAGCAATCTAATTGCGTCTTTACTTAGCTCATTCCATTTACAAGTTGTTGAGAAATCAATGCTAGTAAAATTAGGGTTAGATTTCTCTTTCTTGATAATTACTTGCGAATTATGTTGCCTTCTTTTATTTCTTTATTATATTATCTATCATCAAGCAATTACCAGATTATGTGTGTATGAAGATCACAAGAACAAGAGACACAAGATGTAGGCACTCTGCTAGGGCAAAACCCCTATATAGGGGAAAACCCAGTCAAACTTCTTCATTCAGTAGTTAAGACAAGATAATCCAAAACTCTTCAACCTAGACACAGACCTCCTCCAACCACCAAGTCAGCCCTTCCTTCCAGCACTCCAATCTAGATCTTTGACCTTGCAGCAGCAACACTTCGACCAAGCAAATCCGAAATTTCGACCTTCCAACTGTAGAATATTCGACCTAGCACATTCAGAATTTCAACCCTCCACGCAGCAAAAATTTGATCCAGCGAATAGCCCAATAACTTCACATAAAAGAGAGAGAGAGAGAGATAGCCCAAAAACTTTGACTTGCACTTCTTCCTTCTTCTCCTTGAACTTCACACTTTTTGTGCACTTCCTTGAAAGTTGATGTGTATCAAACTTGTTGAGTTGATGTCCAAATAGGCTGACTTCATCACGCTAGGGTCGACTTGGTGTGGAGGTAACAAATTACATTTTTGACTCAATAATAATTATTTTTACATGATTCAAAAGCCCAAGAAGGGTCTCATTAAATGGACAATGACTCTAATGACACAGTATAAAACCTAGAAGTCCACAATGGGGACTTTGACCTATAAAATGATGACCCAAGCATGAAACCCATGCTTTAATAAGTCATTGTAATAATAATAAAAATTTATTTTTTATTCTTTGAATCAAATATAAATATGAAGATCGAACCTAGTTACATTCTTCAACACTCCCTCTTAACTAGGGAGGTATTCATAATTTATACATGTATATACAAGTACAAGGAAGATCTCAAAACACAAGAACTACGAAGAACTTCGGCACACACAGTGCCACGGACTAGATTCCTGACAGGGGCAATCTATCCAGGTGGGACTAAGGTGGACTAAAGCTTGCAGCCTCTCTAGATACGATTAGGCTTACTTGCTAACCATCAACCCAAGTAACTAGGTGCGTAATGCAAGGTCAGAGCTCTATGACCAATGCCACCCTCCCTACTTTGGGAACTAGACATCAACACATATGTTGGCCAGATGTCCTCCAAGGCATTTTGTATCACACAAGATGCCTCCTCAAGTCTCTTCCAAACATCTTTCGTTAACAAAATCAGTAATATCAACCAAAACAAGCATACTTCTCAAATATTCAAACTTCTTATTAGGAAGAGACTTTGTTAACACATTAGCTACCTGTTCATCAGTCAGAACATTTTGTAGCTTCACGATCCCATCTTCTACCAAACTTCTAATATAGTGGTACCTATTGTTGATATGCCTCCTCCTTGCATGGAACACGGGATCTTCAGACATCTTAATGGTCACAGTAGGACTTAGAGGTTTCTCAAACAAATTTGACAAAAGTTTCCTCAACCATACAGCCTCCTTTCCTACTTCACATGCAGCCACTAGACTAGATGGGTTACAAGAGTCAGTTTGACTCAGTTAACTCAACAATCACTAGTTTGACTTCCAAAAATAAAACTTGCCAGATTTAGCCTATTCGTTTTGCTTATAAAGAGGAAAAAGGCACTCATTGTATCATAATTTTGTGAGCACGGGTTTGTGTGAGAGCTTGTGAAAGGAAAAACGTGTTAAGGAGATATTTGTGTGTAGATTGGGAGAAGGAATTTCCTTGGGAATTGCACAAGGATTGAGGAAGTAATTCCTAAATAATAGGAGTCACTTATGCAGAAAGATTTAGGAGGAAATAAGGAGAAGCAGGATCAGCGGGCAAGCAAAGGGTTTCAAGCTTAGGGCAAGCAGGGAGAACAAGACTGTTTTCTATTGAAACAAGTTTGTATTGTAAGAAGATCTATTGCTTAAATTTCTATCAATAAAATTCTCAAACAGGCTGAGGGTTTTCCCAGTTGGATTCCCTAGAAAAATATTGTGTTTTTGCTATCGTGTGACTGTGTTTATTTCTGTTCTGATTTCGCTACAAATTAAGTAAAGAAAATTCTGTGTCTTGGGTTACAAATTAGTTTCAGATTTGTTCATTCAAGCAGTAGCAGAATTTTCGTGGAATTTCTACATAAGTTATGTTCCATATCTAGTCTCAGACCAACAAAGACAATGTTTAATGTCACCCATTTCGGAAAAGGGAAAAAGATACTCTATTTTCTATGAAAAGGGATAAAACACCAAGACAAGGCAATTTCCAAATAGCTTTTCCAAGAATATCAGGAGGCATTAGTGGGGACCTCCATGCGGCAATTGATGAATCAAGAGAGTCAAAGAAAATCCTAAAACGGCTTTATTTTAATCTAGCTTGGATTCCCATTAAGGCAGTTTTATCTAATATCACTATTTAACACAGTTCACATAACTAAAATGACAGCTATCTGACTTTAACCAGCCCTACCGCACCTAATTTCCATGGCAGATGGATTTTTAAATATTGGGTGGCAGTAAAGGGAACATTGTTGCAGCAACTCAGGAAACAAGAGTAAAAATCAGTTCCTAAAATCACTCACAGTTTTTACCCAATCTCACTCTGTAACAGAGTTTACAGGCTATACCTATGACACTTTAACCAACACTACTACATCTAATCTCTAAGGAGAACGGAGGCTTTCCAAAGGGAAAACAGATACTGGGTCAGATGAAGATATCCAAAGAACTTATGAATTCAATAGAATGGGAAGAAAAGCATAATTATCAAATCAGATATATGGCTAAAGCCTATAACAGGGTCAACTGGAACTTCTTCAGGAAGACAATGGGGGCATTTGGTTTCAATAAAAAATGAATAGATTTTGTTTCAAATTGTTTCTTAGCAGCCACCTTTGTTGTTCCAGTAGATGGAGCTCATCAAAATTATTCATTGCACTGAGTAAAGCAAGGTGCATTCTACAGCCCAGCATTAAAGATGTTGTAACATCTGTCCCATGCCCATAATGCTGATGTGCCAGCATATGTCAACCCAACATAAAATAATATACAAAACTAAAAAATTATAATAATAAACCTAATGTGGGCTGAATAATCCTCATTCACAAATATGTATTACATAAAAAATAACACTATAAAAACTAAATTGTATCAACTACTGGATAAAAAGGGAATCTCAGGCGATTCTGTTTGATACTATTCCTCACTGTTTTTTATCAACACAAAGAATTAATGGTGAGCTCTATATATATATATATATGAACTCGGGATCTTTTAAGCGAGGCTAGATTTGCATCTCAATTGTTTTTTGATCCCTCTTGGTGCTTAATAGCGAGCTGCATGTTATATATATAGAGAGAGAGACAGAGACAGAGACAGAGACAGAGACACAGAGACAGATAGATTATCATGCAACTCACTTATATGCATATTTGCATCTCAATTGTTCTTTTGATCTATCACATTGTGTTAAATTATGGTATATTCTATGCTTAGAGCAATTTACTTCAATTTCTTCTTATTAGCCCAATGACAATTCACAGTTTAGCAATCACATTAACATAAAGTAAAACGCTGATAGAACATAAATAAATCGACAGAAGACAAGCCAAGACAAGAGACACTAGATGTGGTGGCTAGCCAGGGACAAACCCCAATGTGGGGAGACCCTTTGATCAATCTTCTATATTCTTCAATAATTCAGCGGAGAGAGAGATAGTACAATATCACAAATCTGTGATTTTATATCAGCAATAATATAACAGCAACCAGCAAAGTCAAAGCTAGTCAAACAGCTCCAATTTGACCTCAAGTCAACCTTGAAGAACTCAGTCTTCAACAACAAACATCAGCATCCCAAAATAGCCCTTGGTCAATGGTCAAAGAAACAGTCAACAAATCAGCAGCCTGTGGTCAGCCCTAACCAGTCAACGCTGGGCAATGTTTTGGTCAACACTGGTCAATGCTTTGGTCAGTGCTGGTCAACGCAGCACCCAAACAGCAATGCACAGATCAGATATGGTCAACACTTGGTCAACGCATTCCCCAGCAGCTCTGCACCTTGGTCAACGCAACCCAGAAAAGTCAACGCTGCCCTAAAACAGAAAATTCATCCTCTTAGCACATGCGACAGAAACTGCTCCTACGCTGGCCCAATAAGATAAGGAGAGAGAAGATGAAGAGATGAGTGATGGTGAAATGAGGCACAATGTCTCCTTCCTTTATATGCAACTTTGAGGTTAAGCTGGGGGTGTGCCACAGACTTTATCTTGCTGGCCGATCTTGACAAATCGTCAAGAAATACAAATAAATTCATATCTCCATGAACACATGTTGGAATTGGATGATCATTAGATCAATCCTACACCTCTCGACGAGAAGAATCCAAGAAAAATATCAGCTTCCATAAATAAAATGACCCACATGGAGTTTGGCCCTAGTTGCCAATTTTAACACCATTGCTTAACAGATCTAGAGCCATTGTAAAAAAAAAAAAAAAAAAAAAAAAAAAAAAAAAAAAAAAAAAAAAAAAAAAAAAAAAAAAAAAAAAAAAAAAAAAAAAAAAAAAAAAATTAAAAAAATTTAAAAAAAAAAAAAAAATAAATATTAATACATAGACAATTCTACGATCCAATGATAAGTTGATAACCAAAGAGTGAAAAGGATTTAAAAGAAAAACATCAACTTTCATGAACAATTTGTTTTACTCCTCAAGAAACTGGTTTACCAACCTTGTTTTTTCTTGAAAACCAGTATAATGCAGAGGTGCAGTAGTATGTGCTAAAATAACGGGAAGGGATAATGTCAAATAGGAAGAAGCATCTGCAAACCATGACTGAAGTGATAGCAATCAACATCTCACCATTAAAAATATAAATTTTGGGGGGGTTATGCCTCTTTCGAAGAGGTGGTGATATAATTTGAGAGACGTAAGAAGACAATGACAAGACCCACAATAAGAATAACAAGCAGGATTCACCTCCTTTTTTTTCCAGTAATAGTCAAAAGTGTTTTCCATCATTGTTTCGATTCTTACAATAACCGGTACACAACATTTCTCAGATATATATATTCTTTCAGAAACACAAATATATGTATACACTGTACAGTGATCAAATTGGACAACGTCACTGCCTGTCAAATATGTTTTTACATGTCATAAACAGGTAAAAATATTATGCCCTCCAAATGCAAAGCAACAATTGAAATCAGTCATCAATCAAAGACAGGTTATACTTCACATTTTCACAACTCCCATTATCTTAAAAATGACCTCCAACAAACAAAAGTTTCAACACATCTGGCCAATATTGATTTACTATAAATGTGTGTTGCCAATATTGATTTACTATAGACGGTATGTTGGAACAGTTAATAGTACGAACGAACTTTCCATTGATTTTCTCCTCACCAAATTTAAGGAATGCAGTGGAGATTGCTGTTTTATTGTAATATATGTATTGTACTAACAACTTTCTATATCGTACTTGCCAAACAAACTGAATCCACAAACTACAATAGGTTACAACAGTACTGTACAATTTAGACACAACATTATTTCTTTGTTACCTCTTGGAGGCCATACAATGTGGATTGCATGCACATATATCAACAACAGTAGACAAGAATATGTTTCACTTCTATAAATCATCTGAATACATTATCTCCATAAGGAGTTATAGAGGCTGGATTAATCCAAATTAGATATCCCAGTTAATTTTCAATTTTGTAGACTATCTCAGAGATACCAGAGATACCAATGCCTATTATTCATTGTTAGCTCTCTTGAAAGATTTCTAATTTGATCAGCTTCTTCCTCCTCTCCTACTCCCCACCATCATCACTGCAATTCTCTGCAATATTGTGTAAAGAGGATGATCATAACAATGAAATAGCTATCCCGCTTCACATAAGAGAAGAATCTCTGCAAAGACTCGTGTTTGTGAACATCCACAACGAATCATGCCAGAGAATTCCCAAGATCATGGAGATCACCAAGGGTGGTGCTGAACCACAGGACGTATCACCAAATGACCATGTAAAGCATGGGGGAGTATTTGTAAGCTCGCAGTTTCAAAGGGTATTATAACATGTTTAAGCATTGTTAAACTTAGCTTGCAGTTTCAAGGGGTACTATTAAATGATTAAACATAGTTAAACTTGCTCTTTGTTGTTGTATTCCGTGAAGTTGTGTTGATCATTAATTTGACAGGCATCTCAGTGATCTGGAAAGCGGTTATCAACTCTATTTCATATATACGTGATGGACTAGCCTGGAGGATTAGGTCATTCACTTCTGTTTGGCTGGGACTGGACCCCTGGACAGGCAGTGGTAATGCTTCTCATCTTCCATAAGATCTGATCACTTTCTTATCAAATGCGGGCATCACACATCTTGATCATATCGCAGATCTGGGAACACCAACTTATTCTCCCAAGCTTGGAAATCAGCCATTCAAATTGGAATTCCGGACATATGGCATCATGATTGGCTTAACTATATAAATTCACTTACTGAATCAAATGTCAGGATCATTGATGGGGATAACGAATTGATATGGGCAAAGGCAAAGCACGGGATATACACCCCCAAGGACAGATATCCTGTTATATTTTCTGCTCATCAACCACCTGTTATTGAGTGGTGGTGGAGCATTCTGTGGAAGAAGAAAGCCCCCCCCCCACCCCCACTCGCTCTAGACTATTCATGTGGACAGTCCTCCGAAACAAAGCACCCACAGGTGACAACCTAATGAAGCGATCCTTCAATGGACCTACATGGTGCTGTTTATGCTGACAAGACTCTTAATCCATTGAACATCTCTTTCTTCACTGTCATATTACAAAGGAATTCTGGGAGCAGATTCTTTCTTCTCTCCCTTTATCTACCAGTTGGCAAGGCAATCCTATTGAGGAGGCTTGGCAAACTTGGTGGTCATTGGTAAGGCCACTTAAGGCCCGGAATCTTCCTATACTAGTCTGCTGGGCCATTTGGCTTGTCAGGAATAAGCTCATTTTCAGTAACATTTCACCTCTCTGGAATCTTGTATCTGCCCGTCTCTTGTCTATCTACTCCTTAATTCTAGATGAGGATAAACCCATCCTCCAGCATACTATCATCCCTGAAGTGATTGATAAAAGCATCCCCTGGGCCTATTTTGATGGGTCTGCACAAGCTATGGGATGTGGGGGGGAGCCATATTATATCTATCTAACACTCACCTCTTCAAAATCCAAATGGGGTTGGGCAATGGGACAAATAATTTTGCTGAATTGATCACCCTCAGACATCTTCTACAATTTTCTTTAGTGAAACAGTGTAGGCATCTGCAAATTTATGGGGACTCCAAGATCATTATAAATTGGTTCAACAACATATCTATCTATCATGCATTTTCTCTAAGACACATATTGGATGATGCACTTTGTTTAAGGGCCCATTTTGATACCATTGTATGTCACCATATTTACAGGGACCGCAATCAAGTTTCTGACCAGCTTTCCAAGGAGGCTGCGGTCAAGCCTTCGGGTACATCGCTGATTCTGGAGCCGTTGGACAGGGAACATTACAAGTACTACCACAGGCCATATATTGACATCAGAGTATAGGGGCTTGAAGGGCTTGTGATTTTTTGTTTATTTCGATCCCTATCTTGTATATATCTTTACTGAACACTATGTTGTCTACATATATTTATCATGTAAATATGCTATCATTATTAGCACTCCCTATGGGATTTTTTTGTACTTTGTATATTTTAAGGGCGAGTCACACCATCCTACAGCATATGCTTCTTTAAGAATCTAGAACACGTAATTTTCAAATATTAATGGAAATTATGATTTTTCCTCAAGGGAAAAAAAGATTGGAATTATTTTTGCACTAACTTCTAAAAGACAATTGATATGGTAGAGATTGTGGATTCAATAACCAATGCTACTTGTCCTTTCGACATTGGATATAAAAATTTAGGGGATGCATAACCTGACAGCAATTATGACAAACTCCAAAGCACTTCCAACAAGTCTGAGAGCAGTCCATAAAAACCTCATTATTTTAGCCCTTCTAAAAATTTCCAATGTGGATGGAGAGTGTGTAGGCATTGTGGGTGGTGCTTGTTAAATTTCCATGAAACTCTGCAACTATTTAGTGAATTACTGAAAACTAGGCAACTGACAACTGAAACCAAATTTACTTTCACCAAGATACAGAATTTCTTAACAAATTAGAAGCAGCGGAATAAAAAACACCAGAGATAAAAACACATGCACACAAATTGAGACACTTGTTTTCTCAGTAAACCCAACAAGGAAAACTTGCTTCCATGATGCGGTATTTTATTGATTGTTCTTGAGCAATTGGATCTATTACAAGGCAATCTGTCTCTGAGAAAGAGTTTTGCTTCTTCTCACTAATCTCAGCTAATACAATTGATCTCGATCTGCCTTGATCACTACTTGATCTTGGCCCTCTAGCTCGCAACTGCTCCCCTACTCCTTGACTTGCCCTGCCTCTTGCTTGATCCTACTCCTCCTTCCTTGTGCACTTGGCAGCCCTATTTCCTTGTGCAAATCCCCTATTTCCTGGGACAAGTCCAGCTACTATTTCTTAGTGCAAATCCTCCTATTTCCTTGCGCACTAAATGCCTCCTATTTCTTAGGGCACCAACTCCTCAAGACCACGCGCAATCAATCTCCTAAGTTCTAACACACTTGTGATCTATTTCTTAGGACACAAGCTCTGCGCTCTCCACAATAAAAGATACTCTCGCACACTTGTGATTTGTCTTGTCTCACAAACCTTGTGCATAAAAAATCATTTTTTGTGCCTTCGTCCTTCTCTTTATAGTCCCAAATCAAACATACAAAGAGGCCTAGTTCTATTTTATCAGTTGAGTTTTGATTGAGAGCTAATTGAGAGTTCTTCTCGTCCTTTCTCCAATCAACATTGGAGTTCTTAACTCGTTCTCTCTTGAATCAACACTGGGGACTAACTCATTCTTCCTTCAATCAAGACTAAAGACTAACTCACTCTAACAACACTGGTAACTGCCACCTCGTTCTATAGTTAAACTGATAAAGACTTCACTTAACTGAAGCTCCAACTCTATGCATGTTAACTTGATAATTATTCCTGTAAATTAGAAATAACTCATCCTAACTAAAGTCTAACTCATAAGGTCGCACTCATACTGAGAGAAGGACAATTTGAGGTCTTCATTAGCTAAGGCACAAGCCAAAAGACCTTCACTTGTTACATTTTCAAAGCTCCCTCTTAGCAAGCAAGGTACTTCTGGAAGAACCTCCTTCACCTGGATCTGTCTCCAACACCACAAAGTTATCCGTTGTTGTAGTTGCTCCCTCTGAACTAGAAGACTTCCTTGCTTTCTGTTGCGGAATCTGATCTGAAGACCTGTGTTTTCCAACATGCTCCTATGATCCACCTTGTGCACCCCATCTGAGCCTACTATTGATTTGTTCTTTGGCTCTGGGTCTATCAACTCAGTGATCAATGACATATACCCGTGTACCTCTGTGGTTGTTTGCTCTGCCTGAGCATAGAGATAGGAGTCTCAACTCGTTCCTAGGCCTCCTGATCAGCCCACTTGGCTCTCTTCCTCCCTGTGTTGGGATTCGCTGATTAAGTGGCTGACTCCACTTGTCCTGGTCTCTTCTCCTCATTGTCCTGCTAGTTGGCCCACTGGTCAACTAAAACTGTCATACTGGCTGAGATGATTTCGTAGGAGCTCTAGCTTGCTCTCACTCTAAGGACTCCCTCAAAGCTCTATGTAGAAAAATTATAGGAGAATGTAACACAACCCAATTTTCATGTTTTAATGCCCAAACCCATCATAAAACATGTGACTGATAATTTATATCAGATTAGCATTGACATGAAAACAAAGAGCTACTCTACAATTCATTTTTAACAAATGATACAAGAATAAATTTCAAGCACACACCCTCAAACAATAGAGACAATATGTCGGTCTAATGACCCTGGAAAAACCCACAAGGGGAAAACCAATTCTAAGGGAGGATTTATTTGCTTCTTAAGGAAAATATTTACACAGAGAAAAGCCAACTTATCTTTTCCCTTAAGATGCGCCTCTGAACACTTCTTTCCTTTGAGTTCTGGGCTGATATTTATTTTACTTACTGTCAGGTCTCCTCATGCAAGGAATTTGGGCTTCTTATCAGCTCTGCATACACTAGAACTCGGGCCACTGGATAGTTTATAATTCTGCCTGAAAACACAATTATTCTCAACTGCAAATACACCCTCACACACTGACCAAAACACCTTGATTTCAGCGTTGTTAGGGCCTCATTTTTCTCACTGGCAGACTGCATTTTTCTGGGTCTTAGCACCCAGAATTCAGCCTGCTTTCTTACTGCAACTTTGAGCTAGTTTTTGGCCTAGTATCTCTCCAAGTATCACGGCCCGGAACTTCCTAAAACTCTGCCAGGGTTCTCTCCTTGAAACTCAGCCTGAACCTGGCCTGAAACCCACTGCAAAACAGCTTGAAAAGAGCTACTCGAATTTTTCAGTATTCATGCCAGGAATTTTCAGGATTTGTGCCCAAGCTATAATCTCGCCTGAAAATTCAGGCTACCTCCTTGCGTTGTTAAACCTCTTCCCTTTGGCTACAAACTTGCCTCTCTTCTCTCCCTTGCTCTCTTTCTCAATGGCTCTCATGAGAATAATGAGCTCTCTCATCCTTTTTCTCCCTTTTTGTCTTCCTTTAGTGTGCCCTAACCCTTGAATCTAATGGCTAAGATTAAATCTTAGCTCATTAGATTAAGGATGGAGATCATTTCCTCTTGACCCCCTTTTTAATGTGGTCCCCCTTCCTATTAATGAGCCTACCTAGTACTTTTAATGTTTTAGTACCATAGTCATTTTTTCCTCATAAAGTAACTTTTATAAAAGTTGTTTTAATAATATAGAGTGTACTTTAGTACTTTACACATAAAGTTACTTTATGACACATGCGACTTTAATAACTTAAAAGTACCTAGTACATTTCCACATAAAAAGTACTTTAGCCCCCTTGATATTAATAAACTCATAATATCACTTAGACAAAAGATGATTAATGTGTCTCCCTAGGCCAAAAGGAAAAATGCATGGGAAACACCACCTTGGTACCCTTATTTTCAACACTCCCTCTTACCGAGGAAGATGTTTCTCACCACTCCCATCCTATCTCTGAAGACTAGATGCTTGCCCCTTGGCAATGACTTGTTGAGAATGTCTGCGACTTGTTCATCAGCAAATATATACTCGAGCTTCACAGCTCCCCTCTGAACCCAGTCTCTGATGAAGGGGTACTTGATCTCAATGTGCTTTGACCAGTCATGAAATACTAGATTCTTAGAGAATTTAATACAACTCTGATTATCCAAATGTATCGTAGTTGGTCTCGGCCTCTGACCAAATATACCAAATAGCATCTTGCAAAGCCAAAGTGCCTCATGTTGATTTGTGTAGCTTGGGAGGTACTCCAAGCCCTAGGGTTCAGGGTTTGGAGGGCAAAGCACCACAAGGGCCACTTGTGGGCTTGGAACCCAAGGATGGGGTTTTGCACCCAATCGTGTTTCGGGCAATTCCAGAACCCCTTTATTGGTGTATAAATAAAGGGTGAGTTGATGTTATTTGAGCATCCATTTGTGCAACACTCACACTTGAGAAAGACTCATGAGAAAGAAGAAACTCTCTGCCCTAGCCGCAACAAGGATGAGACAGGACAAAGTGCGTTTTGAGGTCTATTTCAGGATTATTTTGAGGACTGAGTTCCTATGAGGAGAGGCCAAGGCAGCTCCCTAGTGGACCGAGGCAAGAGGATGTTGTTTCAGCCTGCGCAGAGTGCTCTTGGGTGCATAAATCTTGGCAGAAGGGAAGCATATGCTGCTGTAGGTGGGCCGCAGGGCATACCTCATCTTTGGAGGGCAGCGTGGAGCTGGTTAAGGGCTGTCTATGCCTAGGACAGCAGCCAAGGGTGCCAGCATTTCTCCAAGACCAAGCCTCAGCCAAGGAGGGTTGTTTTGGTGGCTGATTGTGGGCTATTACAGCAGCTAAATGTGCCCTAACCAGTCACAGATATAACAGCAGTAACGCAAACTTGGACAACAGCGTTGATGAGTGTTGGATCCGTGCTTTTGGGTCAGTTTGGATCATTTTGATATTGCAGCCTGTTGCTCCCATGTGGAGAAATTTCCGAGGCGGCAAATAGTCCATCCTAGGAGCAGAACCGACAGTGAAGTATTGGGTGCCATTGATCTGACTGGAGGGTAGTGTGTTGGCTACCCAAAGTAGCCCTATAGCAGCATACAAGGACGTTTTTTGGTGCATGATTGGGTGAAGTTTGCAGCCTAATGAATAGCTCTTTGATGGACGAAAGAGGCTACTAGAAGGCAGATTGGAGCTCGGGAATTGGCCATCCCAAAGAACAGATTGGATCAGCTCATGTACATGCTATAGAAGTAACTTGCAGTAGTGTTAGGAGGCAGCCCTCCTGGAGTCTCGACGTGTTGTCCTTTGAAGGACTAAGGGGCAGCTAGTGAGCAGTACGGAAGCAAACGACCGACAGGACAAGATACGACATAGAAGCTACAATGAAGTTTGTCATTGTATCTTGTATACCATAGACTGTTGTATTATTTAGATTTGGTTTAATATAATGAATATTGGTGATTGTACAATTTTGTTAAAAAATGTGTATATTTGTGCATATGTGATTTACTGTTTTATAGTTCCGGCTATTCCCGGGAATTCCGATAGTTCTTGATAGTTTTGGCAATTTTGACTATTCTTGACAGTTCTGGCTTTTCCTGGCAATTCCAGCAGTTCTGGCAGTTACGGCAATTCCCGACAGTTTCGGCAATTTCGGCTATTCCCGGCAATTTCGGCAATTCCGGCTATTCCCGGCAGTTCTGACAATTCTGGCTATTTACGACTTTTCCTGCCAGTTCTGGCAATTCCGGCTATTCCCGACAGTTCCTGCTATTCCCTACAGTTCCCGGTAGTTCTAGCAGTTCCGGCTTCTACCATTTGGATTAGGGTAGCGTTATCCCTTAGGATTTCTCCTCCTACTAAAACCCAAAGACAAGTAGAGAGGAAGAGATCTCAAGTGTGTTGAAATGACTTTAAGGCCACCTCTAATTATAACTAAAACATTGAGCACAAGTGGGGTTTATTTGGTTGCTGGCTGACCTTGACGAATTGTCCTATAACACAAATAAATTCATATCTCCATGAATACTTATTGGAATCGGATGATCTTTAGATCAATCCTACACTTCTCGATAAGAGGGATCCAAGAAAAATATCAGCTTCCATTAATAAGATGACCCACATGGAGTTTGACCCTAGTTTCCAATTTTAACACTTTGACATTGTAGTGAGCCCTTCTCTCACAATGTGACCAACTCCCTCTCACGCTGTAATTCGCTGCGCACAACTCTGATTCAGTGACTTCTAAAGTAGCTCAGACACGCTCTGATACCATGTTGAATTTCCACGACCTTGGGTCTAGGTTAGAGTCTTAAAATCACTGACGCTACCAAACCAAGAACCTCAACCAGAAACCACTTTGCATAGCGGAACTATAAAACAGTAAATCACATATGCACAAATATACACATTTTTTAACAAAATTGTACAATCACCAATATTCATTATATTAAACCAAATCTAAATAATACAACGGTCTATGGTATACAAG
>Ga0115854_10156_pt1 | contig 15056 bp, 13 predicted proteins | sample InSIn2SAF170_FD_83868 | JGI IMG/M metagenome (GOLD analysis project Ga0115854, IMG submission 83868)
GATACTTGAAAATTCTCTTTACTGCCTGAAGATGAGTTTCCTTAGGATTTGCTTGAAATCTTCCAACCATTCCTTGATCACACATTCGACTGACACTTGAACTGGTACATACTGATGTATGTGGTCCATCTAGGAAAATGTCACCTCGAGGAGAAGAATACTTTATATTATTCATTGACGACTTTTCTAGGATGTGTTGGATAGGACTTATGAAGCACAAAGATGAAGCCTTCGAAAAATTCAAATCTTTCAAAGCCTTGGTTGAAAAAGAATCAGATCACAAAATTAAATGCCTCAGGTCTGACAGAGGTGGGGAGTTTACCTCAAATGAATTTTTTGATTTTTATGAAGAACATGGAATAAGAAGGGAATTCTCTACTGCAAGGACTCCTCAGCAAAATGGAGTAGTGGAAAGGATGAACAGAATAGTTCAACAAATGGCTCATGCTATGATGGATGAGTCTGGAACTCTCGCAACTTTCTGGGGTGAAGCTGCATTTGCTGCAGTTGTTATTCTCAATAAGACAATTGTCCGGGTAAAAAACACTCAAACTCCTCATGAGCTATGGTATGGTAAGACTCCTACGGTAAAACATTTCAAAATTTTTGGAAGAAAATGCTATATTAAAAATACTGATGAAAATCTTGGCAAGTTTGAACCTAGAGCAGATGAAGCCATTCTCCTTGGTTAGTCTCCCCACAGCAAAGCATACAAATGTTACAATAAAAGGCTTGGAAGAATTGTTGACAGTATTGATGTAGTGGTTGATGAAGAAGAAAACACTCCTAGGCAGGTAAGATTTGAAGATTTCTAAGATGATGAGGACTATCCACCAACATCAAATCAGATTCATGATGAAGAAGAAACCCATGAGGCACCAGAAGAACAGATAAGGATAGAAGATAAGACTCCATCCAGGTACATTCAAAAGAATCATCCAGAATCTCAAATTTTGTGGAAGAAAGAGGCAGGTATACAAACAAGAAGAACAATTGCAGAAGCTTCGAGCTATTTGGCATTGCTCTCCTCCACTGAACCACAAAATGTAAGAGAAGCATGCAAAGATGAATGCTGGGTCAAAGCAATGGATGAAGAACTTGAGCAGATTGAAAAGAATAACACTTGGGAGCTAGTTCCTAGACCAAAAGATAAGAATGTCATGGGGACAAAATGGATATTCAAAAACAACTTGAATAAAAATGGGGAAGTTATTAGAAACAAGGCCAGACTTGTTTGTAAAGGGTATGCTCAACAAGAAGGAATAAAATTTGAAGAAACTTTTGCTCCCATTGCTAGACTTGAGGCCATCCAAATGTTCCTTGCTCTCTCAAGCTTTCAGAAGTTCAAAGTATTTCAAATGGACGTGAAATCAGCCTTTTTGAATGGAGACTTAGAAGAAGAAGTGTATATTGAGCAACTAGATGGATTCATCCTTGGAAATGATCCAAAACTTGTATGCAGACTTAAGAAGGCTCTCTATGGTCTTAAACAAGCTCCAAGGGCTAGGTATTATCGTCTGGACAAATATCTTCATCAACAAGGTTTCTCAAAAGGATCAGCAGATAGCAATCTTTATATAAAAATTGAAAATAACAAATTTCTAATACTTGTTATGTATGTTGATGATATCATCTTTGGCAGCAATGAAGAAGCTATGAGTCAAAACTTTGCCTTGGTGATGCAGAAAGAATTCAAAATGTCCTTGCTTGGAGAACTGACATATTTTCTTGGATTACAAATCCAACAAAATGAAGGCGTATCTTTTTATCTCAAACCAAGTACCTCAAGCAGATTTTGAAGAAGTATGGCATGGAAGATTCGAAACCAGTATGTACCCCTATGGTTACAGGATGCAGCCTCAGTGCAAATGATGAATCAGTAGCAGTGCATAAACCAACTTATAGATCCATGATTGGAAGTTTGCTCTATTTAACAGGTACCCGACTAGACATCATGCATGTAGTAGGAATGGTTGGAAGATTTCAAGCAAATCCTAAGGAAACTCATCTTCAGGCAGTAAAGAGAATTTTCAAGTATCTTCAAGGAACTCAAAACTATGGCCTATGGTATCCTAGAGATATAGATCTCACTCTTCATGCTTATATAGATGCAGATTGGGCTGGAAGCGTGGATGGCAAGAAAAGCACTAGTGGTGGTGCATTCTTTATGGGTTCCAAATTAGTATCTTGGTTCAGCAAGAAACAAAGCTCAATTGCATTATCTACCGCTGAAGCAGAATATGTGGCTGCTACATCTTGTTGCACTCAATTCCTTTGGATGATGCAAACTTTGCAGGATTTTCAAATCACTTGTACTCCACCTATCCCCATCTTATGTGATAATAAAAGTGCTATCAGTATCTCAAAGAATCTTGTCATGCATTCAAAGACTAAGCACATATCGATCAAGTACCATTTTCTCCGAGAACAAGTGTTGGAACAAAAGGTCAAATTGGAGTATGTTCCCTCCAAGGAACAAGTTGCTGATATTCTCACCAAACCAGTGCCTAGGGAAACTTTTGAATACCTCAGACAAAAGTTGGGAGTAGTTGATGCATCATATTGTAGTTGAAACTTGTCTGTTTCAAAGAAAAGTGGATGTACGCGAGTTGCCTGAGGAGGATCTGCGTACATACATCGGTTTATGCAGAGACAGTCGTGTATATGGTAGTTTGAAAGAAATCAGCGGGGTCAAACTCTGGTTGAAAAGAGTCTGATATGAGTTTGACAGAGACCATCTGGAATAGGTTCAGGGGGAGTAGATAATCTTCTAATAATGCATTGTTGGCATTAAATTAGAAGCTCTTGGTTTGAATACACAAGCAGTTTTGGGTTCAGGTAGATCAACTGCAGAAGGGGTGCAGAAGGAGAACATGGTTGCTGATCTGAATAATGATGCTGCTGATATTAGTTATTGGTGACTTTCATAGTCTTGCTCTATATATTTCGTCTCTATCTTTTAATATTATTATCAAGGTCATGTAACGGCCTATGTTGGTTTCCCCACTATGCCTGGGATGAATGTTGTAATGTTCCTGGTTGTCATATGTAAACTTCTGATGTATCCCCACTTGTTTGGGTGGATGTTCCCCACTTGGTTGGGTGATGGATGTTATATAGAGTCTTTTGGTGATAGGAAGGTCTTTTATGATGTATAAATCATTGTTCTTCATGAAGAACATATTTTTGCAAATCTTGCCTACAGTCAGGGGGAGCTTGGCCAGCACAGCAGAGCAGAGATTTCAGCATGTACTCAGGGGGAGCATAACCCTTTGCCCTTGAAGACAAAGGGGGAGAATGACTTTGACAATCTTGGGGTTGCCATCAAGTCCAAAGGGGGATATTGTTGGCATTATGACACATGTTGGCGCTATGGCACTGGTGTGGCACAGGTGTTGTCCTTGATGGCAACTCACTCAGGTGACAGATCTCAGTTAGATCTTAGTTCAAGCTCTCAGAATGAAGGAAAAGATATATACGCAGGTTCACCCAGACGAAGACATGTATACACGTGGGTTATACATTACAAAGGTGCATATGTGTATACACGCACTTTCACGCAAGGAAAAGCACGTACATATTGGAGAACTTACTTTTGGTCCGTGGTATTTAGTCCTTGGTAATTGAAACTATGGTTTTGGGCCATGGTATCTCGTCAGAAGTGTTGATCCCAAGTATAGGGTCCATGGTATTGTTTTGTTATGGTTTTGGACCGTGGTATTGTGAAAGGCCTAAGAATATAAAAGAGGAAGGAGATCATCTGGCAAAGCATCATCTGAATTATTGAATATCTGATAAAGTGCTAGATCTGGAATACTGGTGATTGGGTTATGGTGCAGATCTGGATCTGAATGAAGGAGGAACCTGTGTGCAAGGAGAAGGATATTCTATTGATGGGTCATAATCTTAAGGTTTGAATAATAATATCCTTGTATGCTTTTGATCCATTATATGTGGTGCATGCTTGATCTATAAATCTAGTAATCTGGGTTAACTAATGTCTAAACATTTGAAAGAGTGAATTATCCTTTATAGATCTGTACGCAGGTTCAGAGAATCGAAGGCACATATACACGCTGGTTTTGTGAATAAAAACAGCGTATATGTAGGTTGGTCCAAACACAGAAGCGTATGCACGCAGGTTTCTAGTTATTGAAGTAGCGTAAATCTCTTGAATTGTGTTTTAGCTGCTTCTGTTTATTGCTGCAGTGTTCTGGGTTCAGAATTTGGTGTGTGGTTACTATTACTGTGTTCTGGGTACAACTGTCAGAGAAGTGTCTATTAGATTCAGTTTTAATTGGTGAAAAGGAGATCGTTTGATGCAGAAATTCTCGATGTTTGATTGATGTTCATGGATCCAGTCTGAAAATTTATGAAACATGGTCTCTGGGAGAAAGAGAAGGTTGTAGCCTTCTGTAGGCCATCACCTATGTACTAGTATCTTGGCTAGTTCAAGAGCTAAGGGGGTTGTAGCTCCCTTCCAGGAGAAGCCGGAGAATGAGAGAGGGTTGTAGCTCTCTGCAGGTTGCAGCGTGTGTACTGGTAAAGGACTGCACCAATACGGAATCATTGTAAAAAGGAGTTTCTAATTAAAAAGATAGAGACATATTGTAGCAGGTGGTTTTCACCCACATTGGGTTTCCACCTTATATCTTGTGTTCTTGTGTGTGACTGTCTGCATTTTTCATGTTCCTGGTTTTTGTTATCATCCATTCTTGAGATAGATTGAGAAGATCTTACCTATGGCTGATTATAGCTTTTATTTGTCCTGAAGGAAGGTTGCCCTTGATTTACCTGGTAGTCTTTGTTTATTCTAGAGGAGTTTTGCCCCTGCTTTACTTGGTGATCTGCATTTGGCTTTTGTTCATATCTCCTTGCTGCATCAAGATAACTCTTTGAGGTGGATGCTTGAGATGTTTCTCCATTACACCCCAGACCTGTCTTGATTAGTGGAGAGCGTTGTACGTTGATGATCTTGTCCAGAGTCTCAGATCCTTTAACAAATTTGAGATTAAGAGCCTTTGATTTCTCAATTTCCTTTTGAAGCCCAACAATTTCACATTCTAATTTTTCAAGAGCTTGTTCCTTTTCATCAAGTTGGATTTGCAGAGTGTCAATGATCATATTCTTTTCTTCTAAACATGTTTTGAGTCTAGAAATCTCATCATAAAAACCATCTGCATCTAAAGCATCCATGTAATCATCGTCTTCAAAAGCCATTAAAAGTTTATAGTTGATACCTCGTTCATCTTCATCACTATTTGAAAGACCATCACTATCTTCATGAGTGTAGTAACTATTCTTATTTGCATTCTGCTTCTTGTTCCATCTAACAGGTTCTTTCCCTTTATCCTTATGAGGACATTTGGCAGCATAGTGTCCAACTCTCCCACAAGAAAAGCATTTGAAAGGTAATTTACCTCTGAATCTTCTCGTACCTCGTTGAAGGTTCTTGACAAAATTTGATTCTTCTTCCTCTTCTGATGCATGTCCTAATTCATAGTAGTCTCATTTGCCGGAAGCCTTGAAGGCTGCTTCTCTCCTATCTGAAGGTCGTCCTTTCCTCATTTCATAAGCAGTTAAAATTCCGTGTAGTTGTGACATGGTAAGAGTTCATAGATTCTCCTTTTCCTCTATTGCAGAAACTTTAGATTCAAACTTAGGGGATAAGGATCTGAGAACTTTTTCAACCACAACCGCCTCTTTTATTTCTTCACCCAACTTTTTCATGCAATTAACAATCTCATCCACACGAAGGAAGTAATTAGCCACACTTTCATTGTTATGCATTCTTAGATTTTCATACTGAATCCTGAGAGTTTGAAGTTTTTCTCTTTTTACCTGTTCATCTCCTTCGTAGCTCAAAACAATCTTGTCCCATATTTCTTTAGCAGATTTATATTGCATAACCTTCACGAATTCTGATTGAGATAGGCATCCCAACAGAGTATTGACTACCTTTACATTTGTTTCATATTTCTTCTTTTCAGCTGAATCTGTAGGAGTACCTGAAGGAAAAGTGTACCCTATATCTATGATATCCCAGACTTCAGTACCAAGAGATTGAAGATAGGCAGTGACTCTTACCTTCCAATATATGAAGTTTGTCCCATCAAAAATAGGTGGCCTGATTGATGCTTCCCTCTCATAGCTGCTCATGACGAACGATCTTCCTTCAAGCGATCAAGCTTCTTTGAAGGACCTGCTCTGATTCCAATTGTTGGAAACACTAGGGGGGGGGGGTGAATCAGTGTTATTAAATTCTTCTTCAATAAGCCATTCAGATTTATACTTTAAATAATTCTTCTAATATTGATGATTTACTTGTATATCAGAACTAAATAATAATGAACAAGAACAGTAAAGACAGATAGTCACACAAAGGAACACCAGATATAAGGTGGAAACCCAATGTGGGTGAAAACCACCTGCTGCAATATGTCTTTATCTTCTTTCAAAATAGAACTTCTTTTACAATGAATTTGTACTGGTGCAGTCTTTTACCAGTACGCAGACTGCTGCCTGCAGAGAGCTGTAACTCTCTTTCTCTTTCTCCAGTCTCTTCTAGAAGGGAGCTACAACCCCCTACTTCGTTCAAGGACCACGTTTCATTAATTTTCAGACTAGATCCAAGAAGATCAAACAGTCATCAAGCATATGAGAATACCAGATCAATATATATTTTCTTTATACAACAAATCTTTCAAAATCACCCAAGCCAAGCAGTAGATCAAAATATATATAAGCATATATCCGATCTAGTCACCCATTAAAACAGAGGTTGTTTATGCCGAAATTAGAACACAATTACAGCGCACCCGGAGGCTAGACATTATCAATACACAAGAAAAACTCAATATTGCGCACCCAGAACCCTTTAGTGAACAACAGAGGAGGCTAGATCAGAGTTAAGAAATGACTGCGACTTCTTTTAAAAGAAACCCTGCATGTGACCGTTCTTACATCACTTACTGAACTGCAATACACCTGAAGCGATGCGAATCTGCGACTGCACCGTATTCTTCTCGGAGAATATCTGAACTTCAAGCCTGCTCTGCGCCCATTCTCCTTGATTTAGGTTTAGCAATTGCTCCTCGACTGATCACAAGAATGCCGATCTATTCTTCCTCTCGATCTTCAATCGATCATCGATGCCTTGCCACAGGATCTCTTTTCTTCTTATATAATCACGCTTTTGATAAAACCATGAATCGAAACCAGAGGATCTGAAAACTTGGGGCTCGCTAGCTTTGACCGATCTTTTAAGGAATGTCTTAAGAAATAGCGAAAATATGATGAAAATGGTCCAAACGGGCAAAGAGGCGAACTTTAAACTGAATGCACCCACAATAATAATATATTGGGTCTGCTCCTCATCGCTAACAGTGCATGCCCATATCATGGCCTGTTCCCCACGGCCGATCCGATGGATCGAATGCGACATGGCCATTAATCATGCTTTATATATATATGTTGGGTCCGCTCCTTTCATCGCTATCGGCGATTTGATGTGGGAAGCTTTTTATAAAATGGGCAATTACCACAGATGAAATGATAATATATATTCCTTTTAAAGCTTCCATCGGGTTCGCCACCACTTATCGCAATCGGAGGATTGGGGTGGGCGACCCTTTGTTCATTGCGATAAACTGCGGATGTGATATTGTTATAAAGCACATTAGATATGCCATCGGGTCCATATGTTATCGCAATCGGAGGATTGGGCGGTGGCACAAGGCTGAACCCCAGATAGCGATGTGCCAATATATGCCGAAGTATATATATTAATACACATGAAACTGGGATATATCCGCCGAAAGGGGAAACGCATGCATGCTATAGATATAATGCATATATATGGGTTTTACACACCCAAACAACTCCGATAATATTAATGCATGCATATAAGGGTTTTAATAAACCCGATACCTCCCGATAAGCATATATGGGTTTTGATTGCCCAACAGCTCCCGATAGCGATAAGGAATGCATATAAGGGATTTAGACACCCGAACAGCTCCTGTTAGAGATAATGCATGCATCCATGGGTTTTGAAGGCCCGATATGTCCCGTTAACTCTGTCTGCGCTCCCGATAGAGATCAGGCATGCATCCATGGGTTTTATATGCCCGACACCTCCTGATAAGTTCTTTATATATGAGAATGTCCTCTATTGCTCTGATAGGCTCAATGACTCCCGATAACTGCTTCCGATAGACTCTCGATTGCTCAATGGCTCCCGATATGTGATATATACATATGTAGGTGTCGCCTCTTGGCTCCTCCTGTCGAGATGCCCTGTTTTCTTTGTTTATCTCCTCTGAAGATGTATATAAGAGAGATGTTTGTCTATGAAAGGGTTGCCATCAAGTTCAACGCATGCCCATAATGCCAACAATTTTTCCCTCTGTTGTTGTATGGAAGCAATTCTCTAGACAATCATTAAACGAATTTCATCAAGCTCATTTAACTATTCCAACGGGTGTTTCTGGGCTTCTGAGAGGTCCAATCCTACTTCCAGAGCAATTCTGAGTGTACTGATTTCAACTTCCATCAGGAACAATGGGGATTTTCCATAGACAAGTTCAAATGGTGAGAATCCTATCAAGTTCCACCATGTTGTTCTATATGCCCAAAGAGCTTTGGGAAGTTTCTCAGCCCAATCCCAACGATGATTTTCCATGGTCGTGGTGAGGATGTTTTCCAATACTTTGTTTGTATTCTCCACTTGACCATTTGCCTAAGGATGATATAGGGTTGTTATCTTATTCTTGATCCCATATTTTTCCATAAGCTTTGCTATCATGTGTGACGTGAACTACGCTCCTCCATATAAAACTATCTCTCTAGGAGTACCTACATTTCTTCAAATAGAAAGTCCGAGACAACCTACTCCGTTGCTTTCGCTATAGCCTTGGCTTCTACCCACTTTGTTACATAATATGTGCAGACTAAAATGTGGACTTTCTGATGTGAAGGTGGGTTCAATGGACCTACAAAATCAATAGCCCATGTCTCAAAATGCTCAAGAACAACTTATGGCTATAATGGCATTTCATCTGAGAAACTAGACTGACCCATCGGTTGGCAACTATCACATCTTCGAACATAGTCCCGTGCATCACTAAAGATAGAGGGCCAATAATATCCCATCTGTAACACCTTGTGGCCAGTTCGTTTATCCGCAAAATGCCTCCCCACAAGGGCCATCATGAGCATCTTTGAAAATCTCATAGATGTCACTTTCTGCTACACAACGATGGATCTATTGATCGCCCCCTATATAAAAGATATATCCGGTTATCCATGAGTAACAGGCACTATGATGAATGATCCTCCACAGTTCCCTGTATGAAAAATGCTGTGGAACTTTTCCTATAGCCAGATAGTTAGCAATGTCTACATACCAAGGGGCATTAGTAGAAATTACAAACAAATTTTCATCCAGAAATCTATCTTCTACAGGTTCTCCTTCATTATCATCATTTAATCTAGACATAAAATTAGAAACTATGTCATCTTTGCCTAGTTGACCTATAATGGTGATATCAAATTCTTGAAGTAGTAACAACCACCTTGTTATACGCCCAGGAATTACAGGTTTATTCACCAAATACCTAATTGCTGCATGGTCAGTGTGTACAAAAGTATGATACCCAGTAATATAATGTTGAAATTTATTAACAACATAGATAACATCCGAGAACTCCTTCTCCATTACCATATAGTTTAGCTCAACAGATGTTAGATTCTTTTCGACATAATAAACCACTTATGGATTCTTATTGTATTGTTGTCCCACACCTCCCCTACAGTCGTTTGAGAGGCATTTGCATGGATATGAAACAAAAGTTCCTAGTTGGGACCACGTAAGATTGGAGCTTGGAAGATCAATTCCTTGATTTTCTCAAAAGCTACTTCACAATCATCTGTCCATAAAAATTTTGCGTCTTTAGTTAACAGCTGAAAAAGTGGGAATGCTATCTTGGAAATTTTTTCTATAAAACGCCTATAGTAACCAGTGCAACCAATCAAACTACATACCTGAATTAGTGTCTTGGGTACAAGAAAATGCATAATTACCTTTACCTTGGCAAGATCAACTTGTATTCCAGTAGCCAAAAGAAAATGTACTAACACTACTATTGGAAATAACACTGAGAGGGGGGGGGTGAATCAATGTTATCAAGTCAATTATTTTATTTTTCACACCCAAATCATGTACGCTACTTCAGTTAGAGAAAACCACATATATATGCAACTAAATTAAAGGAAACCTGTGTATAACTTACAGACTTGTAATTTAATTATCTTCAGAGGTTGATTTTAAATCTGTATGTCAAAACCATAGAAACAATAACCAGGAACATGAAAAATGCAGACAGTCACACACAAGAACACAAGATATAAGGTGGAAACCCAATGTGGGTGAAAACCACCTGCTACAATATGTCTCTATCTTTTTAATTAGAAACTCCTTTTTACAATGATTCCGTATTGGTGCAGTCCTTTACCAGTACACACGCTGCAACCTGCAGAGAGCTACAACCCTCTCTCATTCTCCGGCTTCTCCTGGAAGGGAGCTACAACCCCCTTAGCTCTTGAACTAGCCAAGATACTAGTACATAGGTGATGGCCTACAGAAGGCTACAACCTTCTCTTTCTCCCAGAGACCATGTTTCATAAATTTTCAGACTGGATCCATGAACATCAATCAAACATCGAGAATTTCTGCATCAAACGATCTCCTTTTCACCAATTAAAACTGAATCTAATAGACACTTCTCTGACAGTTGTACCCAGAACACAGTAATAGTAACCACACACCAAATTCTGAACCCAGAACACTGCAGCAATAAACAGAAGCAGCTAAAACACAATTCAAGAGATTTACGCTACTTCAATAACTAGAAACCTGCGTGCATACGCTTCTGTGTTTGGACCAACCTACATATACGCTGTTTTTATTCACAAAACCAGCGTGTATATGTGCCTTCGATTCTCTGAACCTGCGTACAGATCTATAAAGGATAATTCACTCTTTCAAATGTTTAGACATTAGTTAACCCAGATTACTAGATTTATAGATCAAGCATGCACCACATATAATGGATCAAAAGCATACAAGGATATTATTATTCAAACCTTAAGATTATGACCCATCAATAGAATATCCTTCTCCTTGCACACAGGTTCCTCCTTCATTCAGATCCAGATCTGCACCATAACCCAATCACCAGTATTCCAGATCTAGCACTTTATCAGATATTCAATAATTCAGATGATGCTTTGCCAGATGATCTCCTTCCTCTTTTATATTCTTAGGCCTTTCACAATACCACGGTCCAAAACCATAACAAAACAATACCATGGACCCTATACTTGGGATCAACACTTCTGACGAGATACCATGGCCCAAAACCATAGTTTCAATTACCAAGGACTAAATACCACGGACCAAAAGTAAGTTCTCCAATATGTACGTGCTTTTCCTTGCGTGAAAGTGCGTGTATACACATATGCACCTTTGTAATGTATAACCCACGTGTATACATGTCTTCGTCTGGGTGAACCTGCGTATATATCTTTTCCTTCATTCTGAGAGCTTGAACTAAGATCTAACTGAGATCTGTCACCTGAGTGAGTTGCCATCAAGGACAACACCTGTGCCACACCAGTGCCATAGCGCCAACATGTGTCATAATGCCAACAATATCCCCCTTTGGACTTGATGGCAACCCCAAGATTGTCAAAGTCATTCTCCCCCTTTGTCTTCAAGGGCAAAGGGTTATGCTCCCCCTGAGTACATGCTGAAATCTCTGCTCTGCTGTGCTGGCCAAGCTCCCCCTGACTGTAGGCAAGATTTGCAAAAATATGTTCTTCATGAAGAACAATGATTTATACATCATAAAAGACCTTCCTATCACCAAAAGACTCTATATAACATCCATCACCCAACCAAGTGGGGAACATCCACCCAAACAAGTGGGGATACATCAGAAGTTTACATATGACAACCAGGAACATTACAACATTCATCCCAGGCATAGTGGGGAAACCAACATAGGCCGTTACATGACCTTGATAATAATATTAAAAGATAGAGACGAAATATATAGAGCAAGACTATGAAAGTCACCAATAACTAATATCAGCAGCATCATTATTCAGATCAGCAACCATGTTCTCCTTCTGCACCCCTTCTGCAGTTGATCTACCTGAACCCAAAACTGCTTGTGTATTCAAACCAAGAGCTTCTAATTTAATGCCAACAATGCATTATTAGAAGATTATCTACTCCCCCTGAACCTATTCCAGATGGTCTCTGTCAAACTCATATCAGACTCTTTTCAACCAGAGTTTGACCCCGCTGATTTCTTTCAAACTACCATATACACGACTGTCTCTGCATAAACCGATGTATGTACGCAGATCCTCCTCAGGCAACTCGCGTACATCCACTTTTCTTTGAAACAGACAAGTTTCAACTACAATATGATGCATCAACTACTCCCAACTTTTGTCTGAGGTATTCAAAAGTTTCCCTAGGCACTGGTTTGGTGAGAATATCAGCAACTTGTTCCTTGGAGGGAACATACTCCAATTTGACCTTTTGTTCCAACACTTGTTCTCGGAGAAAATGGTACTTGATCGATATGTGCTTAGTCTTTGAATGCATGACAAGATTCTTTGAGATACTGATAGCACTTTTATTATCACATAAGATGGGGATAGGTGGAGTACAAGTGATTTGAAAATCCTGCAAAGTTTGCATCATCCAAAGGAATTGAGTGCAACAAGATGTAGCAGCCACATATTCTGCTTCAGCGGTAGATAATGCAATTGAGCTTTGTTTCTTGCTGAACCAAGATACTAATTTGGAACCCATAAAGAATGCACCACCACTAGTGCTTTTCTTGCCATCCACGCTTCCAGCCCAATCTGCATCTATATAAGCATGAAGAGTGAGATCTATATCTCTAGGATACCATAGGCCATAGTTTTGAGTTCCTTGAAGATACTTGAAAATTCTCTTTACTGCCTGAAGATGAGTTTCCTTAGGATTTGCTTGAAATCTTCCAACCATTCCTACTACATGCATGATGTCTAGTCGGGTACCTGTTAAATAGAGCAAACTTCCAATCATGGATCTATAAGTTGGTTTATGCACTGCTACTGATTCATCATTTGCACTGAGGCTGCATCCTGTAACCATAGGGGTACATACTGGTTTCGAATCTTCCATGCCATACTTCTTCAAAATCTGCTTGAGGTACTTGGTTTGAGATAAAAAGATACGCCTTCATTTTGTTGGATTTGTAATCCAAGAAAATATGTCAGTTCTCCAAGCAAGGACATTTTGAATTCTTTCTGCATCACCAAGGCAAAGTTTTGACTCATAGCTTCTTCATTGCTGCCAAAGATGATATCATCAACATACATAACAAGTATTAGAAATTTGTTATTTTCAATTTTTATATAAAGATTGCTATCTGCTGATCCTTTTGAGAAACCTTGTTGATGAAGATATTTGTCCAGACGATAATACCTAGCCCTTGGAGCTTGTTTAAGACCATAGAGAGCCTTCTTAAGTCTGCATACAAGTTTTGGATCATTTCCAAGGATGAATCCATCTAGTTGCTCAATATACACTTCTTCTTCTAAGTCTCCATTCAAAAAGGCTGATTTCACGTCCATTTGAAATACTTTGAACTTCTGAAAGCTTGAGAGAGCAAGGAACATTTGGATGGCCTCAAGTCTAGCAATGGGAGCAAAAGTTTCTTCAAATTTTATTCCTTCTTGTTGAGCATACCCTTTACAAACAAGTCTGGCCTTGTTTCTAATAACTTCCCCATTTTTATTCAAGTTGTTTTTGAATATCCATTTTGTCCCCATGACATTCTTATCTTTTGGTCTAGGAACTAGCTCCCAAGTGTTATTCTTTTCAATCTGCTCAAGTTCTTCATCCATTGCTTTGACCCAGCATTCATCTTTGCATGCTTCTCTTACATTTTGTGGTTCAGTGGAGGAGAGCAATGCCAAATAGCTCGAAGCTTCTGCAATTGTTCTTCTTGTTTGTATACCTGCCTCTTTCTTCCACAAAATTTGAGATTCTGGATGATTCTTTTGAATGTACCTGGATGGAGTCTTATCTTCTATCCTTATCTGTTCTTCTGGTGCCTCATGGGTTTCTTCTTCATCATGAATCTGATTTGATGTTGGTGGATAGTCCTCATCATCTTAGAAATCTTCAAATCTTACCTGCCTAGGAGTGTTTTCTTCTTCATCAACCACTACATCAATACTGTCAACAATTCTTCCAAGCCTTTTATTGTAACATTTGTATGCTTTGCTGTGGGGAGACTAACCAAGGAGAATGGCTTCATCTGCTCTAGGTTCAAACTTGCCAAGATTTTCATCAGTATTTTTAATATAGCATTTTCTTCCAAAAATTTTGAAATGTTTTACCGTAGGAGTCTTACCATACCATAGCTCATGAGGAGTTTGAGTGTTTTTTACCCGGACAATTGTCTTATTGAGAATAACAACTGCAGCAAATGCAGCTTCACCCCAGAAAGTTGCGAGAGTTCCAGACTCATCCATCATAGCATGAGCCATTTGTTGAACTATTCTGTTCATCCTTTCCACTACTCCATTTTGCTGAGGAGTCCTTGCAGTAGAGAATTCCCTTCTTATTCCATGTTCTTCATAAAAATCAAAAAATTCATTTGAGGTAAACTCCCCACCTCTGTCAGACCTGAGGCATTTAATTTTGTGATCTGATTCTTTTTCAACCAAGGCTTTGAAAGATTTGAATTTTTCGAAGGCTTCATCTTTGTGCTTCATAAGTCCTATCCAACACATCCTAGAAAAGTCGTCAATGAATAATATAAAGTATTCTTCTCCTCGAGGTGACATTTTCCTAGATGGACCACATACATCAGTATGTACCAGTTCAAGTGTCAGTCGAATGTGTGATCAAGGAATGGTTGGAAGATTTCAAGCAAATCCTAAGGAAACTCATCTTCAGGCAGTAAAGAGAATTTTCAAGTATC
>Ga0115854_10157_pt1 | contig 15035 bp, 11 predicted proteins | sample InSIn2SAF170_FD_83868 | JGI IMG/M metagenome (GOLD analysis project Ga0115854, IMG submission 83868)
TCCGAGGTTGTCATAGACTCCGACGATTCCTCTGACCCATCAGCTCCATCACCCGCTCTAGACCAACGACCCTCAAAATCAAAAACCACAAAGTCTCAAGCCAACAACCCTTTCTCCTCCCCACCCATCGCCACCATTAACGACTCCCTCGAGATAGAAGAAGGTTCACCACCGCCCAACCCATCCTCAAAACGCCGCGCAAAAATCGACCCCAACCTCTTCCGCTCGCACACCAACACACCAACCCTCACCAACAATAACCGCGCACCAACTTCATCCGCTCCTCACAACAACCAAGACCAAGATATCGAAATGGCCGACGCCAACGACGAAGACGACGAATCCTCAAAATACCTCCTCCCCGCCTCATCAGACGAAGCCTCCCAAGACGGCGACATAGAAGATCTAATCCTCGACGAACCTGAGCCTGAACCGCTGCCGGCACCAAAAGCAAAAAGACGGCAAAGCAGTACGACTAGTAGGAGATATAGTAAACCGTCGTCGTCGGTACAAGATGCGCATTCACATTCGATGGTCGTGGAAGACGATGAAGATGAAGAAGATGATGGCGGTCTAGCAGCGGAATTGGAAGCTGCGCTGGAGCGCGAGGCGCAGATGAATGCCGGTGGTGCGAACACCAGTGCAGGCACGGGCGGGAGTGCAGACGATGACGACGAAGGAGGAGTAGGACTTGGAATAGGAATCGGTATGAGTGGTGGCAACGGCGCGGATGAAGAAAGCGACATCAGCGAGGAGGAATAGAATAGAATAGCGCTTCCCACTCACGAAAGGACGAGACGAAGCGCACTACTACCCTGGGTAGGTATCTACAACCACCCATCGAGATTCCCGCCTGCAAAACAGGCCGTCCCTATCCACAAAGATCTGTGAACTAGTCAACTCTCATAAGCAGATATCGGATGGAACAGAAACGACGAATGGAAATACAGACGGCTAAACAATACGAAGTCCCCTCTGGGACTTTACGGTTTTGGGTTGAAGCTGTATGATTATTTTGTGGTTGCTCATCAGAAATGAGTAAGTTGGTTCTCGACTGATTAGTGGCTGCAGACAGTACGTAACCGACCAACCAACCAACCAACCACTGCGTATCTTAGGGCATGCTTCTTGTGTCCATCTTTCATGGTAGATCGTACGCATGTCGTAGCTGGACCCTTCTTCTGACACGATTTGAAAAAACCAAACCTTCATCCGCTCCTGAGACCCGTTCTTCTCCTGGTTCCGTCTGTCTGCTACGCATCTAAGTGATGCCTTTTGTGTAGTGTTTACAACGGGCGTTAGCAAAGATTTTTCCTCTGAAAATATGCGAGCTGAAGTAGGATAATCAAAATCTCTTATTCATACACTGAAGAACCAAGGCTGTGGTTGATAATTATATATATACCCCTATTGAGCAGCCTGCTGAGCAACCTGATGCTTGGGCATTTCAAGCGGCGCATTCGGCATAGCACCAGGACTCAACTGCCGCGTCATCTCGACGGCACCATCTGGATTGCCCTTGTTGTACAAGAATAGACCTTGTAGTGCTGCTGTGCTGGTGGAACTGACGGTTCCTTCATTGAGATCTGTGAGCACGCCGTGTTCGACGAGTTTGTTCATGAATGCCTGTTTCTTCAGCTCAGTCGTCGTCTGGTCTTCTGAGTTTAGTGCGTCTGTGTCTGTGTCGCCGTAGAATCGGTCCCATAGAGCGGAGATTTGGTAGGCCGTTGCATTGCCTAGACGGACCGTCATGTCGATGCGGCCTGGTCGGACGAGGGCTTCGTCGAGTCGGTCGATGTGGTTTGTTGTCAGGAAGAGGATTCGTTCTTCTGCGCTGGCGACACCGTCGAGAGCGTTTAGCAGGCCGGAGAATGTGACGTTGGCGCCTGCATAGCCGTCTGTGTCGACTTTTCGGCGGTTGTTGTATGCTGCGTCGACGTCTTCGAGGAGGACTAGTGTTCGTTGTGGGATGATGGTGAGCAGGTGGTTTAGCCTGTCATCTGTTAGGCCGCGTTCGGACAAGTTGATGATTGCTATGCCGTAATCCAGGTGGCCGGCTAGCGCTTGTATGAAGCTGGATTTTCCCGTGCCGGGAGGACCGTAGAGCAGGTAGCCACGTCGATAGGGTACGCCGCGGTCTGCATACCATTTTGCTGATCCTATGAAGTCTTGGATGTCTGCTACTATTCGCTCTTTCACTCCTTTCTCTAGTATGACACTGTTTAATGGTCGCTTTTGTCTTGGGTATCCGAATTTCTCCCACATTACTCCACGCGCATTGTAGATGACTGTCTTGCCTTCAACGCTCTTTTGCGCCAGCTCGTGGGCTTCGAGAAATATTTGCTCGAAGACGAAGCGGTGGGAGTATAAGGTTGTCAAAATTGTAGTCTCAAAGGGTCGTGATCCAGTGGAGAGGAGTTCTGTTCTGCCTGATTCACGTTGACGATTCACATGAATGAAGGCATTGCGGTACCTCAGGATGTGTTGACCCGGACCAGGAATGAGAGAGAAGTGCGTTGTTATACTGCCATTCGGAAGCTCGAGTTTAGAGGTCTCAACCGCAAGATGGCGCATGCGTGGCGTAAGTTTCCGTATTGCTCTTTCGAGGAGAGATACTCGTCCGGTAGAGGAAATGTTATGGGAAGAGGTGGAGCTGAGCTGTCGCTTTTCGTGCTGGGTCATCCAATAGAGGAACCATTGATAGGATTCGTCCTTGACATTGATTTCGACATCGACAAGGAGTCGTTGGCGGACAAGTGAGGCAAGACGACGCACACCACGTTGACCGAAAGCTGCGAGAGCACCAAGACCGGCGAGACCAAAGCCAGCAGTGAAGAATGGATTAGAAGTCAATTGGGAGAGTATGCTACCATCGCCGGTTTTGATCTGCGAGAGGTTTTGAAGAGCATCTTGCCGGGTTGTGGGTGTCGCTATCGAGGCGGGTGGAGGAGGAGCATGATGTGCGGCGGTTGCGACAGCATCATCTACTTGCATATGCGCGATTAGATGTGCGTTGGACGAGCTGGTGATTTCTGGTTTATTGGGAACGGTGCTCGGTCAAATGCACTGCGGGATTGGATAACCGCAGAAGCTGTATCTGGCTTAGCGTCAATACGCGAGTTTCGATCATCGTAGGAGAATGAAGGTACAGCAAAGTACATGTATGCTGGTCGAGTCTCGTGTACGACGTGGAGCTAACGCAGGTCGATGCTCAAAAAGCTACGATTCTGAGCAGGAGATTGACGAGCACGGCTTATATTTGTTTAAGACCACTGAAATCTTCTATCTCTCTATCGTGACTGTTGCATCTTAGGAGGCCAAAAGGAAGGGTTACTGTGATGTAGACTCACTGCTTCGTTCGCTCAATTGCTGCGTAATAACCTCCAGCAATTGCATAGTAGTGAATGGCTTTGGTACTAGTGCATCAACACCAGCATCCTTGGCTTTGGAAACTTGTTCGGGCCTCACATTAGCAGTGACCGCGATGACTTCGACATGGCATGTAAAAGAACCGGCTCTCTCCATCTTCCGAATTTCCCGGGTACATGTTAAGCCATCCATAACAGGCATCTCCCAATCCATGAGCACGATGTCTACATGTGGACCGCGGCCTTGGTTGCTTGTCCAAAGACTTGTACTGCGAAGGAATGTTAGTGCCTCGACACCGTGATTAGCTACGTAGACTGTGCTTCCAGCCTTGACGAGTTGTTTGCGAAGGATTTGTTGGTTGATGAGATTGTCTTCCACCAGCAGGAAATTATAGCTGCGCTTATGAGTTGGTGACCTCCCCTTTGTTGCAACGTTAGTGCGTAGTGGCCAGGACGGGCCGACGGGGTCGACTTCGATGTTTGTATCGTGATCGCTGTTGCTGACCCCATGGATACCATTAGATAATCTTTCTGGAGCTTTTGTGACGAGCCGTGCCATAACATAGAAAACGAACGTGCTTCCCACTTTTAGAGTCGAGTAAGCGCCTATTCTGCCCCCGTGCTTTTCAACGAGACTGTGAGAGATGAATAGACCAAGTCCTGAACCGCCATACTGAACTGATGTTCGCGCCGAGGCCTGCTGGAAGCGATTGAAGATACGGCTCATTTCTTCTGGCAGCATGCCAGGCCCGGTATCCTCCACAGCAAATGTAAGATATACTGGTGAACCGCTGCCCCACTCCTCTGCTTGCATCCTGTCCTCATCTGTCCCACTCTGCTGTGAAGCCCATACTACTTGTGGAGGAAATGCCTGGTTCGGATCGGAGGGAGCAGCCCCGCACGTAATAGTCACAACACGACGACTTTCTTGCTTGGTGAATTTTACAGCGTTGGAAATCAAATTGATCAAGACCTGTGTCAATCGTAATGAGTCACACATGACTCGATGAGGAACGTGTCTTTTCAGAGAGCGGTCCTGTGTCACATGTAAGGTGATGGAATTGGCCGTAGCTTCGGCTTGGAGGATTCGTAGGGTTTCGTGAACCAGATCACTAGGCCAGGTAGCGGATGGCGACAGAATAACCGCACCCAAGTCCATTCTAGACAGCGTTAGCACGTCATCCACTATGCGCTTCTGATGGCTTGCACAGCTGACGATAGTTTGTGCCGCTTCGATAGATTCGGCTAAACGAGCCATACAGTCTTGTACGGTCGGCTCTTGCAGGCCATCGGTTGAACGCGTTATGCCGTCCGCAAGCTGTAGAATGGCTGAGAGAGGGTTTCGGATCTCGTGAGAAATGGCATCTGTGAAGTCGCTTTGCTGTCGTTTGGCTTCTTTGGCATCGTGAGCAAGCTGTGCCTGCCAGCTCTCCGCCCACTTCAGCTGACTGACATCGGTCATACAGGCCATGACAGATTTGACCTCTCCAAGCTCCATATATGGAAATGCAGATAAAAGAATAGTAGATGGAATGCTGTTGCCAACAGGCGGGGTATACCTATGCTGTAGGCGGAGTTCTGTGGTGTCAGGCCTTTGTCCGTGTAGTACTTCCAACCAGGCTTTTGTGGCACTCGGTCTGTCATCCGCAATCAATTGGTTTTCGGGAATGAAGGTTTGTCTCGGCTTCGTCTCGTCGTCCTGGTTCACGACTGTGTGGTAGCGCTCGTTTGCCCATATCAGAGTGCCATTACGATCCAATTGCATCATACAGATATCGGCATGCTGAGCCATGTATCTAATCTGACGTTCGCGTTCGGCGAGTCGAGCTTCCAGTCGGGCGCTCCGCAGCTGTGACTCTTCAGCACCGGTACTGGCTATTACTGCGGAGGTAATGTGTCTCTGTAAATCCGACATGAATTGATCATAGTGATCGTTCATGGCCAATCGAGGGTTGCTACCAACGACGACGAAACCGAGGAGTTGACCGGCACTAAGAAGGGGAAGTGTACTGAAGTGTCGGGGTTGCTCGCCATGGCCTCTCCATTTGATGTGCTTCCAGTCTATGTCTCCACAGTCTCCACTGAGTGGCGTGGTGACAAGGTGGTTTCTGGCAGCGCGAAGAAAAGGCAAAAAGCCGACGTTGTCATGAAGACTCCCAGGACGTGATGAAAGCCCGTCAGCCTGGGACAAGCCGACGCTGGAGCGTAAGGTCAGCTGCTCGCTACCGTTAACAAATTCGTTCTCGACCCTGTAGAGTATGGCGAAAGGAATATCATTGGGGTTAGTATCCAGACAGGCGGCAATATGGGTATATACTGTGGTGCTTGTCAGGTCAGTGGATGGTGTAGACACACGGTTGAGCATTTGAGATCGTCGGTCTGTCAACTTCTGGCGGGTTATATCGAAAGCAGTATTGTACACACCATCGACTTGACCAGACAAACCGAACATTGGCACGAATGTTGCGTTCCAAAAAGTCTCTTCGTCGAAATGGTTTCGCTGGAGGGTCAAAGGCATGTCTCTTATGGCATCAGATGACCTCGTGGTGCGGATTCGATTGTAAAGTGGGACGAAGAGATCAGCGACCTCGGGGTAAATCTGGGCAAAGGTGTTACCCAAGGATTCATGACCCTTGTTTCCCAGCACGACCAGCAGATATGCTTCATTGTAGATGGCTGTCCAGTTGGAACCCCTTTGGTCAAGTCAATAACAGAAGCACACGGGAAGTGTTGGGCTGCTATACCACCAGATGCACACCGGACTGAGGTCGGTAAGAGCTTTGATCGTATAGAGTCGAAGCTCTAAAGGCCATGCGGTGAGAGGCCCAACTTCGGTGGCTGCCCAGTCGTGCGAGATGAAGGCGCGAGCATGATCAGTGTCAGGGAAAAGATCTGTCCAGTGATCTGTAGTGACTGGAGGAGGAGGTTGAAGGGTATCCATCTGTGGATCAAGGACGATAGTGTGGGTGTAGGGCGATGCACGAACACATCATGTAGCTTCTATACCTGATGTTACTGTAACAGCAAAAGACGAGGCTTTGACATTCTGATATTCTAGAACAACAATTTCTGTAAAAATAGAAGAAGAGTAGCCAATGACGTCGTCCACCCGCCGTGATTCCGTAATTATATCCTTCATCCTGATTGGCTCCGTCCTCTATTTACTGCACAGACGACTCCTGTATAATACAGTATTGTTAACGTCAATTCCATCGTTGATTATGATCGAAGTGAATCCTTAGGTGTGTGGTAAAGATACAGCGGTCTTCGGATCTTTGCCTACCCGCGTGTGATGCGAACTCATGCAACCACAGGGATTAGGATAGGCACCGCGGCGACCAGGTCCCAGGTAACCACTATTACTCAGTACTCCGTACCTACTCTAATTGGTCCCTCAGCACCTATATCCGTAAGCTCCTGATTGGCTTGATCTACTTAGTACTGTACAGTATTCGCATCTTTGGAACGGTCGATTCTCTGAAACAACTTGAGTAGGCAAGGAAAATGCGGTAGCATGGTGACTACAGAGCTTGCGACTCATGCCACCATATCCTTCCGAGGAGCGCTCGAACTCATTGACGTATTCGCCGGCCGGACTTAAGCAATCCGATCACCTTCAACCAATGCTTGATGTTTGTCCGGTCAAAAGTTGCGCCTTGTTTGTACACTACTAACGTACTGTGCTTCTCGCAACTGTTGACAGGCCGTGGTATTTAATCTGTCGTGCCTGCGCGGCCATTCGCTCCATTTCCTTCTCAATGCGCGCGTTTTGGCGATCTATATTTCGGGGAAAGTCCTTCAATCCTTACTCTTCTCCGCTTCCATCCCGCCTAATGTCGACAACCTCGACTTCAGCCCTGCTCTATGCCGCTACCATTTCATCCCCACTCTCAGCAAGCACTCGGCCTGAAGATGACTTGACTCGATCGAAAGCACACCACGGTGCAAATGGACGCTTCGACAACCCTTGGCCGTCGTGGATTGCACCAACCCCATGGAAGATCCTACCAAGCATGATCAAGAGACGCTGGACTGGAAAAGCAAATAAACCAGATACTACCCCACCCACTGTTCCCGTGCGAAAGCCGCAATTCCTACCTTCTCGAGAACAGAACGACAAGATCCGAGCCACCTGGTTGGGTCATGCTTGCTACTATGTCGAGTTTCCTTCTGGCCTGCGTGTGCTCTTCGATCCCGTCTTCGAAGACCGATGCTCTCCCTTTTCCTGGTTAGGGCCGAAGAGATACACCGAGATGCCTTGTACAGTTGCAGATATTCCCACAATCGATGCTGTCGTCATTAGTCACAGCCACTACGACCACCTTTCCCATCCAACAGTGACTGAGATTGCAAAGCGCCATCCAGGTGTACACTTCTTCGTCCCGCTTGGTAACAAAGAATGGTTTGCGAAGTGTGGTATTCAAAAATGTACAGAGCTCGATTGGTGGGATGAGGTCGACTTTACCTTGACACCACAACATGGAGCTGAAGATCGCGCAGATAAGAGATCGAGCGTGGAAAGTGCCGGGAGTGCATCCAGCTCGGATGAAAGCACAATAATATCGCAGATATCATGCCTGCCATGTCAGCACACTGCCAATAGAGGCTTGACCGATCGAGGCGCCACGCTTTGGGCATCATGGTCGGTCAAATCAGGCGGAAAATCACTCTGGTTCGGCGGAGATACTGGCTATCGCACCGTCCCTGAGTCGAGCGACGGAAAAGATGACTGGGCTGAAGAATACTCCAATTTGCCTATATGCCCGGCCTTCAAGGACATCGGACGCTTCCGTGGGCCCTTTGATCTCGGCCTCATTCCAATAGGCGCATACATGCCTCGATACATTATGAGTCCTATGCACGCCGACCCGAGAGACGCGGTGGAAATCTTCCGGGATACTGGTTGCAAACGTGCATTAGGCATACATTGGGGCACGTGGGTGTTGACGGAGGAAGATGTGCTCGAGCCACCGAAACTGCTCAAGAAGGCTCTGGCGCATCATCACTTGCCCGAGACGGGTCTATTTGATGTTTGCGACATAGGGGAGAGTCGGGAAATCTAGATTTTCATGTATACTACTGTACTCAAGAAACTATTGACGTCAATGCTTAGCGAGAATCATTCTGGACGCCTCATAAGCTGCACTCTCCTCTGCGTGGTTGCGGGACGCGTCGCGGCCGCATGTTAGTGCCGGCTACACGTCCGTCCATACGGCTATTCGATTGGTTGACATGAACTGGTGGAGGTGAACTGGTGCAGGTGAGGTCGTCCACACCTCGTGTATAGTTGTACCTACTGTACAACTATTCGACTCATTCGGCGCACAAGAGCAGTAATTGCAGATGCCTTTGCTTTGTTGGTGCCTGTTCTCACCATTCTTTATCGGAGATTGACATCAAGAGTTGAGGGACTCTTCGGCTTTCATGCTCTACAGTGACTACCTTAGCATTTCCTCCTCAATATGTTCTTCCGGGACAGTATAGTAGTCGAGCTGACACCAGGTCACTCTCATTCTTGTTGGGACTTCTAGTTAACTAGACAGGATCTGCCGAGTGCTCAGAGCACTCTTTGATCGCTGTTGACATGTTTTCGCAAATTTGATCGGCACACGAAGCAGGTTCATGCAAGGGGCGCATCTCACGAATCACCTCCACACGGGTGGTGGCAAGAGACAGACATACCTGCGAAAAGCTCGGACGTCAAGTAGCAACTCCACGACGAGCCTCCCACTCCATTTCACCCAACTCACGACCAATCTGGATTGTGTCGCAGTAAGGGTCAGAATTGTGCAACATCGGAGACATCATCCCGGCATGAAGTTAACAAGTACGATAGGTCTAGTTCAGTTCTCAATTCTCGTCCATGTCACCCTCCCGCCGAGTTCGAGTTCGAGTGAACAAGAGGGTACTAACTGCTTGAGCATTCCCCGTCTCACTTACCACTTACTTGCATTGCGTTTCGCGTGACTACCTTCCTACATTTCTTGTTCGCATACTTGACATGGCATGCACGACTCAGACTCAGTCAACGAATATCACGCCAACCTGGAACCTGTCGTCGGTTGTGGAACAAAAACATCGACCCGCCATGTCGGCATACCCTTTGTCATCCCTCAAAGTCCTTCCCAGCTTATCCCCGACTTCATGACATGTACCTCTCTTTTCTACCATAACTTGTTCCTGCACACCCACGCCAGAATCTACTCACGACACTTATCTTCTCTCCTTCAGAAGCAAAATCATGTCACGCAGCACGGAACAGCTTTCAGTGCATTATCCGCCACGACAGCGTCAATTGCTGATTCGTTCTGTTCATGCTTTACCCAGATCAGTTTCAGTAGCAGATTTACATCTAGACGTAAGACCACAAAGATTCGAACGAGACAGGCTCGAGCTTCGTCGAGTTCCTCCGAGCATCAATGACCTTAGGTTACTGGCGCAGAAACAGAACAATGCCATCCTTATCGCAGACCCGTCCAAGCCCCAGTCAACAGACGACACGACGTCAAGAACACAGCTCAGTAATTCAAGCAACGCGAACGTCAAGGTTCTAGAAGAATCGGGGAAGCAGAGAAGGAGACAGCGCTACAAGTCCTATCAAGATATGCATATACTCAGTATGTACCAGGAGAACATGTCTCTTAACAGCATACCGTCTACGTGGTTATCGCGCGAAGACAGCATTCAAAGCGAGTCTACTGTTTACCACGCCTCAGACAGTGAAAGCAGTCGAGATTCGTCACCTAGGCCCAAAACTCCGAGCGATCGATCATTTTGTGAGAATCCAGCAAATATCAAGGACACCATGTCAGAACATGAAAAAGTTCGTAAAGTAAATGCAAGGCGGGTGCAAGTGGTGGAACACAGTCAGAGACAAGAACCATTCCATGCGGAAACTGACGAAGAAATTGTGAGTATACCGATCTGCCTTGTTGAGCAGAGCTAACGTTTACAGCTGCATGCAACTATGCTTGTTGGTCCAGGCAAGCCAAAACTGGTTCAAATTCAACGCCCGATGTCTTCGAGTAATTCAAGGAGAGATTTCCCTTCCCCATCTCAGCATGACAACTTCTCGCAACCAAGCACCCCAATATGCGATCAACCTGAGGTTTCACTGTTTAGTCCTTACGACACGCCTGTCACAGGGACTCCATTCAGCGACGTGTCAACCGTCACCAGCCCAATCACCCCGACTCCTCAGAACCACATGAAGTTATCTCTTCAAACTAATCTTTCTATGTTCCAAACACAACCTGTCACACCACAACGCATAATATCACCTCAATCAGATGTTACAATGTTTAGCACGGACCAACGCAGAATGAAGAGCCTAGCTGATCCATTCCGCAGTCCACTATCGCACAGGTCAAGCTATATCTCATGCGGATCATCCTATACAGATGAAAGTCCACCAGAATTAACGCGGTCATCGACATTGGATAACAGGAGCGTATCTGATGACTCAATCATGAATCAGGTAGTTCAACAGGAGAAGTATCTTCAATCAATTTCCAAAGCTATATCTTCGACAGCCAAAGCCCTGGATGCCGCTGCCATCAATGACTTCAGCCTGATACATCCCGAATTGTCATCTTTTCGGAGTCATGACCTCCAGAGTAGGATGGACAATATTCTCCTTTCCAGCCTTCAAAAAGTCTTTCCACAGGTATCAAGTTCATCATTATCAATAATTGCAGCGTGGCTAGTTGTTGACCAACACTTTACTCAGCTCTTCGCCGCCGCACCACCAGAGCTTCTCCAAAGTGCCATTAGCAGCAGCTATACTTTTTTACCCAACGAACCAGTCAAAATGTCAGTTTCAGCTCGCCCGTCGCCAATTGTGTCTCAAAACCCCTGGGAAGACCTAGTTGATCTGCCAGCACCATCTTCAACACCGCCAAGGAAGCGGTCTATCTCCACACCTATAAACACTTCTCATATTCCATCAAAGGCCAAGTCGTTTCTTGGCATCAGCTCTGACCTTATAGGCTGCAAGTCACAACCTCAAGCATATGACGTTCCTAATGGGACGAATGCGAGCACAAAAAGAGCACGATTGGAAGAAAAAGCACGTTATGTGCATAGCAGTGTGCAGATTGTTGGTCAGAAGTTGGTCAAGGACATCATGGCGGCAGTATCAACATCAAGCATGACGAGTTGTCAAGATTCGAAGAGTAGTAGACGCTCAAAGCATATGAGAGACCGCAGCAGCACGGTTGGACCTAATAGTTCCACTAGCATGGCGGACGAAATTGCAGTCAAGCCGTTGTGGGAAGCTTGTCGATGTTTGGCTTCTATGGCATGAAAACAGACAAGGCTTTTCGGCTTCTAGTGTGTTCTATCAAGATTACGCACCTGTTTGACGTTTCCTACACTCATTAGTGTCTCATATCCTCTTGCTGTTGAAATGGAGGTTTAAGTATTGAAGCATGCTAGTTTCACAATTCACAATTCCAGACAATCAAAACTTGCATTGGTTACTTCGATCAAATAACACTCAACCTTGTGACCTGTAACACGCGTCGAAATTTCTCCTCCCTTTATACTTGATAGAATACACTAAAACACTCCTCCTCCTCCTCCTCCTCCTCCTCCTCCACCCCTCTCCACCTACACCTACACCCAAGCTACCTCACTAACCCATCTCATAAAGACACAGCGATCTTGCTCTAAACGCCACGTTTCATCATCCTACTGTACAGTAAGTAGTACTAAGTAGGTACGGGTAGTAATCATGCGCACCTGCATGGTACTCGGAACTCAGGCTTGCACATAGTGTTCATGGTCGTGGGGTTCTAATTATACTTTAATATTTTTTTCCGGCGTTCTTTATGTATCCTTTTGTGGCCTCTTGGACCGCCAGTGTGTCAGGTGGTTTGAAGCGATGATTGAGGTGTTGTATTGTATCGTGTCTTTAAGCGGCTTTTTTGGTGGGCACTTGATTTGACTTTTTTCTTTCTTTTTTTGGGAAGGGGGATGAGAGGGTAATTTTAGGGTTGTTGAGATTGAGAGGTGGGGTTGGAGGGTGTGGTGCTGTGCTATGCTATGCTGTGCTGGCCGTGATGGAGAGATTAACTAATTGGGAGAGAGAGAGGGAGAGAGTGGGGATGTGTGTGTGTGTGTAAGAATGTTCCAAAATAAGGTAGGTATTTAAACAATTCCGTCAACATCCTCCAGACAATCGAATCATCAAGGTCTCAAGGTCTCTCTTAAGGCCTCAACCTCACCATCAACCCAGTCTGCGCCAGAACCCAAGCATTTGTGACTTTGTAGTTGTCCGGGTTGACGAGTTGCATGTCCGGAAACTGTAGAACTAAAGCCGGGACGATTTTCAGCAGCTCCATCATCGCGATGTTTTTCCCTATACAGCTTCTTGCGCCAAAACTGAATGTTAGGAGGGAGTGCTCCATTGTTTTAAGTTGAGTTGGGGTGTTTGAGCGGGAATTTTGAGAATTGGGGAGCCAGCGGGATGGATCGAATGTTGTTACGTTTGTAGGTGTTTTTGAGGTGGGGGAGGTGTAGTTCGGGTCGAAGATACGCGGATCGCGGTGGAGGACGTACGGGTTTATTCCTACTATTGTTCCTTGGGGGAGGACTGTTGTTGTTGTTGAGGAGGAGGAGGAGGAGGAGGAGGAGGAGGAGGAGGAAGACGGGGAGGACTGGAGTGGGAGGCCAGATTTGTCGGTCACGACCCGTTCTAAAGGTAAAGACAGGGCTGGCCAGAGACGGATTGTCTCTTTGACGACGCTGCGGAGGTAGATTAGATGATCGGATTGCGTTTCATGCCATGTTGGCGTTGGGAGCGTGAGGTTATTTGTTTCTCTGGCTGTGTTAAGTTCGGCTTGTAGTTTTGCCATGCAGGCTGGGTCGGTGAGGAGGTAGTGGAATGCGGCACGGAGGGTGGTGGCGATTGTGTCGCTTCCGGCGTTGATGTTGCCAAATAGGAATGATAGGAGGAGGCCGTCTGTCATTGGCTCTGAGATTTCTTCGACGTTGGTTTTGTTGTCTTCGACCTTGTTTTTTGCTTGGAGGAAGCGGGCGAGGAAATCTGGTTTGCCGATTGCGTTTTCCTTTTCGGTCTTTTCGCCGCTATCGAGCTGCTTTAGTCGTTCTTGGAGCAGACCTTGTGCGAATCGCAGGATTGGACTTGAGACGTTCTTACGGAAATATTTGATGTAGATTGGATTCTTGCCGAGCATGTTGTCTAGCCATGGCATCTGTCCGATTAGACTGAAGTATTCAAAGTTTGCGTTGATGCTCGCCATGATGTGGTTTACGTCTATGCCTTCTTCGATAAAGCCGAGCCGTTTGCTGAATGTTAATTCGCCCATGACATCGAAGGCGTAGAATTGGAGGTACTGGCCTAAATCTATGACTTGGCCTGGCTGATTGGCAAATCGCTTCTGTAGAGTGTCGAGGAAGACTGAGGTTGTGCTGTCTACCAATGGCTCGAACTCGACTAGTGTGCTTAGAGCGTATGCATTGGCGACTAATCGCTTCATCCTTGCGTGGACGGCTTCGTCTGTTACTGCTACTAGGCTGGCTGCTCGTCGTCCGTTGACGATGTTTTGGAAGGTTGCGTAGAAGTCGCTCTTTGATAATTTCTTGTCGATGGCGTAGATCTGTTGGATGTAGTCGGGGCCACAGACTGATACGACATTAGGACCTAAACGGACGAGATCGGATCTGTCGCGGTACTGTTTGTGAAGAGCGAGTTGCTCCTCTTCGGGCCGACGTCGGTAGACGGAGAAAAAGCGGTATAGGTTTGTGAACTTGGCGGGAATCGGTCCTGGAATGGATGGAGGAAGTTGGGTGTAGGCGTTGTAGAGGTAGATGGAGAGGAAGAGAGGAGCTGACCAGAGGAGAAGAGTGAAGAGCATGGTTGAGGATCTCCCGAGTGTTTGGTCTGTGTTGGATGAGTTTGCTATTGATGTTTTGGGCAAATCTTTCGCGAGACAGTGTAGTCTGGATGAAGCCCTCACTAGTTGGTGTGTAGGTTGAGTAAAACTGGAGGGTCTTGTATATCAACAGATACTAAGTAGGGACGAGAACACATCCAAGCCTCGAGAGCCAATCTGGTGAAGTCGATTACAACAAGCCTACACCATATAAGTGCATATAGTTCATTCCGTACCAAAGCGGAAGAAAGCGACATAGGGTATTGGGGGCGAAGTGAAGGTCATGCTGATAGACTTTGAGTACGAAATAGCAAACGGAAACATTCCGCAACTTGTCAAGAGGGGGAGAAATGGAATATCCGTAGAGGACGGTAGAATAGACAACGATATCATATCAAGGACGCATGTACAATTCATCACAGATCTCTGTATCTTCGTAAGAACACACCATGATTATAGACCGTATATCTCATCCGACCATGACTTGGACTTGTTGCCTGGGTTTTCAACATGTCCACCAACCCCCATAACTCCTTTGTCCACGCCTTGTGAATTTTTGCCATACAACGATATGCGCTTCCCAGTACGCCGGAACTATTGAACACACCTAACCTCTTTGCTGACCTGCCATCACTTCCTGACACTGTTGGATTGAGCCTTGGCCAGCCGTCCAGCAGCGCCCTCAATCGGCCAACCCAATGCCCTTCTCATTTCCTCTCCTTTCTTACCAATCGCGTTCCATTCCATAGAGTACTTGGCAAATACTTCT
>Ga0115854_10158_pt1 | contig 14997 bp, 11 predicted proteins | sample InSIn2SAF170_FD_83868 | JGI IMG/M metagenome (GOLD analysis project Ga0115854, IMG submission 83868)
ATATATAATTTTTATGGTTTTAATTGTTTTATATTATTTTTTATATTTTCAGGATAGTTTTGACTTAGGCATCTTTTGAGCATAGATGTTTTGTTTAGATTATAATTTTTCATTTTTAATTGAGCATTCTTGATTGTTAAAAAGATATATACAAGAGTTTATAAATTACCCTATTTCATTTTGAATTTTCCCACCAATATTTACAATTAATCATAGGTCTAACTTGACCTAAAGAATTTTTGATATTCTCCAAAATTTTGTATTTTTAAATTTTTTTAATGAAGTGCATAGGGAAGATCTCGGGTATTTATCTTGTTGAAATACCCATATAACTTGTGCCTTTTAAGAAATTTTTTTTCTAATAATAATAATAATTTTAATTTAATTAATATATATATTTAAGGTTTGGGTCATCGACGATCTAGTTATGATCATCGATGATCCTTATGGATCACTAGATCCTAACTTACGATCACCGATGTTCGACTGTGCGGGGAAATAAAACAATTAAAACCATAAAAATTATATATATATATATATGTGTGTGTGTGTGTGTGTGTGTGTGTGTGTGTGTGTGTGTGTGTGTGTGTGTGTGTGTGTTGAAGGCAAAATCACGATGAGTTCTTTGCTTGTTAAAACTTAATTTAGAGTAAAGGGTCTTTCAAAACAATTAAGACTCTTGGGTAGCTCTGAATTTGAAAAATGATCCTTCTTTTATTAGAAAAATGAAGGGTGGGTTTTGATATGATTAAAATTGTTGGAGGAACATTTGCACAAGATCATCAAGTAACCCATTTGCTAGGAAAAAAGTAGGATAATTAAAAGTTGAGTGCATTCGCAAGGGAACTTCTTTATCACATACTAGCTATGGCATATGCCTAATGGCTAAGACTGGTGACTGCCTAAGTTACGCCTTGCACTACAACTCTTTATTATTTTCAAAATGTGTTAAACAAAAAAGATCAAAAAATATATTTAGTCATAATCCAATCACTTAAATTCAACTTTTCATATTGAATGAGTTAGTTCAAAACCTTGACTTAAGATCAAGAAGTATAAGTCTAAGACTTGATTGTACCCCTTTTTCTAATAGGCTTAGTTTTTTGAAATAATCTCCACTTATAAAATGTTGGATATTTCAAAAAAGGGGAAAAATGTAGACACCTAAAAATGACCCCTCTTTTGATAAATGAAAGAGGGAATAAAATTTTAGGCAAACATTAAAGTTTGCTAAAAATCTATCGATCGTTGGTGATTCAACACAATTGTCGATGATCATACCCAATCGTTGGCACCCGATGGGTAATCGCCAGCGATCATATAAATAGAAAACATAAAGAAAAAATAGAAAAATTAGGCACCCAAGGAAATAAGCTGATGGAGTCATCCTTGATCCTACGCTTTCCTTGCATGGATTTAATTTGTGATAAGGTTGGATGAGATTTTTTATCCAGCCTTGCCTTCCAAAATAGTAATTAATGTTGCCTTAGAAAAATTATTACTAAGATTATTCCCATAAAGGGAAGAAAGAGACAATAAAATGCAACCTTAATCTACTAAATTTGAGTCAGACTATTAAGTACATTCTAGTTTACTATTTTTACTCACATAAATGTTTATTTCATGTTATTTATTATAATTGTAAAGCATGAACAAGTATATTTGATGAGTTGTTGGTTTGTGCATGCGCAAGATTCCAAGACTAGTAACTAATTAAAGCAAGGAGAAGCCAAGGAATAACCATAAAGAAGCAATCAAAATCATTCTTATTGTAGGTTGAATCAAATGACATATAGAGCTTGAAGACATCAGAAGGGAAGGGCCTCCAGGAGGCCTATCTTACACATTGTATTGAAGCCCTCCATTGTGAGGCAATTTGTAATTAAAAATGAGGTTTATTTAGAAAATAAATAAAGAGTTTTTGTTGGTTATGATAGCTTTTATTTCTGTATGATTGCAAGGTTGATTTTTGAGTAAACACAAGGTAAGCAGGAAATTATTTCTTAAACCCAAGTTGTTGAATATCCATGAGTTGGTGTAATAACTGAGGTTCTAGATAGAGTCCATGAAACTTAATTCTCAGTACCCATGGAATCTAACCTGAAGCTCTTAGATCAAGATGAGAAGAACCAAGATGTTCCTATAACTACCCTTGTCCATTATACTAGAGGTAAGTTTTGGGGTGATGAGGAGGACTCTGAATCTCAAGAGGAAAATATTGCTTCTACTTTGAACCATAAGAATAAAAAGTAAAAGGAGAAGCTACATGGTTTGGTTGGTAAGGACCACCCTAGTAGACCCTCTAAGGGAATGTTAATATACATGGAAACAAAAGTGGATATTGTTAAGGGAGCCCATGCTACCCTCTTTGGAGGAAAAGAGAAAAAAGCTAAAAATGTGAAGTAATAAAAAGACTTTCTTGAAATGTAAGGGGAATCTATGATTCCAAAAGACAGAAAAGTTTACTAGCTTTAAAGAAGGATTTGAGGGTGAAGGTGATCCTCCTTCAAAAAAAAAAATCATTGCAGGGAAAGAAATGGCTATTAAAAATATTTTATGGAGGAAAATTTTATTTTTTTCATGTTGTTGGTAATTTTGGAGGAATTTTATGTATGTGGGATAGAAATAAATTGGAAGGAAGATTCATTGTCTCTAGTCCAAGTTTTTCCTCTATTCTTTTCACTTCTTTGGATACCAAGGAGATATTTATTGTTACAAATGTGTATGCCCCTACTACTTGTGTGGATAGGAAAATATTATGGTATTATTTAAACTAGATGTGAGAAGATTTTAGAGGTTTGAGTTGGGTTGTGATGGTATATTTCAATGCCTTCTTATACCCTTATTAGAAGCAAGGAGTGATTGAAGGATTCACAAATAGTATGCAAGATTTTGTTGGGTTCGTTAATGGTAATAGTATTATGGATTTGGAGCTTAGGAGAATTAAGTACACTTCGACTAATGGCAAGTGTGGAGACTCCCATATCCATTAAAAACTTGACATAGTACTTGTATCTCAAGATTGCATTGCTAGGTTTGGGGACTCCATACTTATGGGTTTTACCCAAAGATTGGATCAGACCATAATCAATTACTTTTGGAAACTTAGAAGCAAAGGATATGGTTTAATATTCCTTTTCATTTTGAAAATATGTGTCTTACCCATGAGATTTTGTTGGAACATATTAGATTTTGGTGGAAACAAAGCTTTTCTAGCTCTCTCATGACTTAAGTAGCCAAGAAATTAAGATTCATTAAGAAGGATCTTAAGGTTTGTAATAGAGAAACCTTCAGCTTAATATCTAGAAGAAAAGATGATCTTTTAAGTGTGACTAATATTCCTTGAAGAGAAAATCCAGTTACAAGGTTTCTTGAAGGAACTTCAAGGTTTGGAGAGGGAGGCCTTAGATTAATGGAATAGTACTCTAGAAAAAAATGAGATAATGTGAAAATAAAATTCTAGGATTACTTGGCTCAAAGAAAGGGATAGAAATATAAATTTTTTTCCTATTTCCACCTTAAGGCATTGTAGTCACAATAGTATTAGAGAGATTCAATGTTTGGATGGCTCTTATACCAATGACCTAACCAAAATGAGAAAGGAGGAGATGCCTTTCTTCCTCGATCTCCTAGGCTAAAATTTGATATCTCAGCAGAGAGAAACTGACAAGCTTCTTAATAACATTTCTATCTTGATGAATGCAAGACTCAATAACTTTTTGAGCGGTAAGTTTGAAGAGAAGAAGATTCAAGAAACTATTTTTGATGTGGGAGGCTCCAAGGCTCTAGGTCTAGATGGATTTTATGGATGTTTCTTTCAAACCTTTTGGGAGATCTTGTGTAAGGATATTATGATGATGGTACATGAATTTCAAGCCTCTAAAAGTATACCAAAAGATATGAATTTTACCTTTATTTCTCTCATTCCTAAAGAGATTGATGCTAACTACTTTGGTAAGTTTCACCCTATCAACTTATGTAATTTCCTTTATAAAATTAATTCAAAAGTGATGGAAAATAGTTGAAAATCATTATCCCTTTGATCATTATTATTAACCAAGGGGGTTTTATTCATGGGAGGTAAATTTTGGATGGGATTATTAAGGTCCATGAGATTACTCATTCAACCTTTAAATATAGAAGGGATGGTATGTTTCTTAAACTAGATGTTAGTAAAGCCTATGATAGAGTGGATTGGAAATTCTTATTGATGGTGTTGCATAAGTTTGGTTTTTTTTATTACTATATGACTCTTATTCGTTAATGTATCTCAAATATAACCTTTTATGTGCTCATTAATAGGGCTATAGTGGGCTATTTCACTAGAAAAAGAGATCTCTACCATGGTGATCCTTTATCCCTCATCCTTTTTATTATTTTAGCTAAAGCTTTAGGGAAGAGTATTCAAGTGGATACTCAAGCGAGATTGATTGAAGGTATTAAACCTATAAGGGATCTCTTGCTAGTATCTTACCAATAATTTATGGATGATGCCTTAATCTATTCTATATCTTCTATCTCCCAAGCTCATTTATCAAGCAAATCTTAGACCTTTATGAAGGGGCTACAGGCCAAAAGATCAATTTTGAGAAAAGCAAGTTATTTTCTTGAACACATGAAGGATAGTACAATAGAGAGTGGAAAATATCTTCTATTAGGTTATTGGATAATTTCTAACTACCAATCTTGGCATGCCCCTTTTTGAAGGTAGGATGAATGAGGCTTTGTGGGATTTGATTATTCAACATTTTTCAAAGAAATTAGTAGGCTAGAAGGGTGCCCTTCTAATTCAAGTGGGTAAACTTAAGTTGATTAAGTCAATTTTACAAATATTTTTAGTTTATTATATGTTGATCTTTAAGATCCTAAGGATGGTGTTAGATAAGCTAATTAAAATTCAAAGGGACCTCCTTTGGATATACATACAAGTGAAAAAGAGGATGGCATTGGTGGCCTAGAGAAAGGTCTGTTTACCTTTTAGATATGGAAGTTTGGGTGTTAAAAACCTTAAAAAGATGAATCTTACTCTGATGGGTAAGATAACTGGGAAGGTTTCCATTGGGACAGATTGTCCCTGGGTGAAAATTGTTAAAGATAAATATTTTTCAAATTCTTCATTTTTGAAAGAGGTAAATCCAAGGGTAGGCTTTGACTTCTAGAATGGTATCCACTGTACCAAGATTTTCCTCAAAAATCATAGATGTTGGATTATTAGTGATGGGAGTAAGGTTCACTTTTGGAAGGATTGATGGTTACTAAAATCCCCTCTTTGGGAGCATAAGGATTTATCTATTCTGATGAGGAAACTTATTCTCAAATATGGAAGAAAGGTTTATGATTACATCTCTTAGGGGGAGAGATAGTCATGGAAATGGTTGAACTTAGATCATCCTTCAAATTCTCAGAAGAATGCTTTATCTACTCTGAATAAAATGCTCAAATTCTATGCCCTGTCTATAGTAAAGGAGGACTCTTTTATTTGGGAGGGTGAGAAACAAGGTTCTTTCTTGGTTAAGTCGGCCTACAAGATTTTGGTAGCAAGTTTTCTTGAGTGGTATTTGGCCCAAAAGATGTGGATCAAGAACCTCATCCCTAAAATTGGTTTCTTTATCTGGGTGGTAACCTAAAATAAAATCCTCACTATGGATAACATGAGAAGGAGGGGCTTTAGTATGTCCAATAGATGTATTTTGTGCCAAAGTAAAGAGGAATCAATTAATCATTTATTGATTCATTGTGACTATACTATTTAAGTCTTACACTTTATTTTGTAATAATTCCATATGAAGTAGGTGGTTCCTATAATAGTTAATGACTTGATACGATAATGGGAGAATCCATTCTTTAGTACTAGATTGAAAAGAATATGGGATCTTAGTCTTCCCCGTATTTGGTATGGATTTTGGAAAGAAATAAATTTTAGGGTATTCTAGGATGTCAGTATTTCAGCTCATTGCATTACTCTAAATATTATCCATTTCATTAATCATAACCTATCTATTTTTAAGCCCAAGACAATTTGAAAATCCTCTATGGAGTTCTTGATTCTTTTTAATTAGGTACTAGAAAGGAGGATTGATCTAATTGTTCAACACCCTAAAAAGAAATCCCATTGGACTCACCCTTTGGTTGAATGGCTATTGATTAACTTCGATGGTTCCTCAAAAGGTAATCTAGGTCCTGTAAGAGTGGTGGGAGTAGTAAGAGATTAGTAGGGAGAAATTAAATTAATTATTGTAGAACCTATGGGTTGTTAAACTAGCCATTTTGTTGAATCTCAAGCAACTTTCATTAGTCTAACTATGCTTAGAAGGTTAAATTGTAGTAATCTCATTATTATTAGGTATTCTCTCAATGTGATTAATATGCTCTAGGGTCTAACTCCTCTATGATAGGATAGTAAGTATATAATTTTGGAGGCCAAAGGAATAATATATGGTATTAAGAATGCTACTATCTAGTATAACTATCAAGAGGCTAATTTCTTGGCTAATCAAATTGCAAATGAGGCAGCGGGAATGGTAGAATTGATGGTTTGGAAAAGAGATTTACTTGAACATTTTATAGCTTTAGCAAGTGAGGATGGGGGGGAAGATTTGGATAGGGTGTAATTTTGGTTGTATTGGTTGGGTTTTAAATTGGAAAGTTCTACTAGGATCAGTTTTGTTAGGTAGGAATGTATGGAAGGAGAATTTTTTTGAAAAGTCTCACCTAATGTTTTTATGGAGGTGAACTAGCTTCCCAATTGGATGGTGTTTTCCTCCATGACATTTGAATCAACATCGAGGGCTATTGAGGTGGGTCTACTTGGATCATAACTTTTTCCCTTTTGGGAAGTGGGTTCTATGAGTGTGGTAGATCTCATTCGAAAGGCTAGCTGGAAAGGATTTGGTCCATGTGGTACTTAGGTGAGAGTCCATTTTTTATTATTACATCACTTGATTACAAGGTGTTAGATGAGCGGGAGGTTAACTTTCCACATGACGTGGGTTGGGAATGGCATGGAATTCAGTAATCACAATGGCTTGAGGCTTACCATCAAACTGATTTCATGAATGGTGGGATTTGGATAAGTGATAGGTGGAGGTCATCGTAGGGTTTGTGGGGAAGCTATATATCCTCAAATTCTATACATCATAGTAGGATAACCGAGTAGGATATCTTTTCAATCTTAAAATCTTGAATTGCCCCAAATCCAAGCAAAGGTAGTGGGAGTTTCTATTTACATCTGGTGTACCAACGGAGTCTACATCTATTTTTTTAAGGTTCTATTTAGAATCATTCATTACTAGACCTTATATTTTTTGCTATTGCAATGGCACCTAAGATGAAGTAAGATATGGAGGGGTCAAAATTTAGGTTGGAACTGAGGAAGCTTGAGGTCTCTCCCATTATTCGAATGATTATGGAACTAGGGGTTCTCTTGTATTTTTTGGAAAAAGTTGATGATCATAATGAAGATGTTACCAATAAATTCCTAGAAAGATATCAAGGGGGCTCAGTGAAGGTATACAAGATCATGTTTTAGGTGAACTAGAAACTATTATCACAAGTCATGGGTTTGATAATTCTGGATGGCTAGGTGATCTAATGGGATAACCATATCATGAAAAATGGAGTTAGTCAATTTTTTTAGAGGGGTTCCAGATCTCTCTCATGAGAAACAAGGCACGGTGGGTCAAATTTAAAATATTCCTATTTAATACTACACAATAGGTAGAGAACACCATAGTTTGATAGCTCTCACAAAAACCATGATTCTAAGAGAAAAGAAACTTTATACTAAAGGTTCATAGCTACATCTAAAGCACAATCTTAGAAGTTACCAAAGAGTTTTCAAATATGTCTACACACCATTAAAAATAATGTATATAATATAATATTCATAACTATACTAAAACTTTATCTTTTCACAATCCCTCCTAAGCGGTAATTACTAACATTATTAAAATCTTCTCAAAATTGAGCATACTATGAAAAAGTGACTCCAAGGAATCTAATATTTTCCAAACTTCTAACTTAAATTTGTATTACAAAGAGGATAATGTTTTTAAATATTCCATAAAGTTCTTTAATATTGACTTACTCTATTGATTAAAACTTAAACCCATGCTAGGATGACCCTCCTAGTGGATTCCTAACATACTCCACCTTTCTTAAAAGAATTTTATGGAACCAATCCCAAAAGGATTTCTTCTATTTCTTAAGTAAATACATATAATTACAAGCTCTCAAAACCACTATGAGATCTTTACATTCTCTTCCTAAAACTCACTCAAGTCATAGGGGGGTCACTATTAGGAAATGGTAAATACCATGTGAGTGCATACCAAGGGGAATTTTAATATTAAGTTGAAGTATCAGTATACCAGTAAGTATTTTATAAGGGGATGGGGGGTATAGGTGTTTTAAAATTTATAAAAAAATATTCTACCTTAATTTTTAAATTAGATTAGAGTTCCAATGCAAAATAATTAAATATTTAATTATCTTTATTTCCCTTACATAGGTATTAGATGTTATTATTTTAATATTTCCCACTTAGCTTTGTAAGCCTAAATTATGCGTCAAATGCAAACCCTAATTTTTAGTATTTTATTGTAGTGAAAACTTATTTATACCCAATTTTAGCTCTTCTTATAACACCCTATTGCAGTCTAACTAATGAACCCTTAATGGGTGAAACTAGTTTTGGGAAAAGAGCATTGGAGGATTTGTAGTTTTTCATTTATTTTAATGGATTTTTTTCTCTAATTAAGTTATGAGTTTATTTTAAATTTCTTCATATTTACTTTCTAAAGAAACCAATTATGCATATTTTAAATTCTAAATTATTTTTAATTTTCTTTATGAGATCCATGGAGAGAAAATATTATTTGGAGCTCTTAAACATCATGTGTTTATTCCTGCTTGTAGATGGTACCCTTTCCCCTTTGTGTTTCATGGAGGATTCTCTTCACATGGTGCTATTATTTGGCCTAGATGTTACATCTCCCATAAAACACTTTTTGGATGTTTTATCAATTTTGTACCCTTGTATTGACTTGTAGACTTCTTTGCATGGTATCCTCTTTGCAAATCATGAATCTTTCCATGCCTAGTAGTGTTGCCCTTTATTTTAAAATCCCCATGCATTGTGCCACATTGGACCTCCTCTATTATGTGTTGCTCACAAAATGAAACATGATGAAACTCCTCATAACCCCCCTTTGCATTTTTTATGGAGGCTATTTTAGCATATGATGTGGTTATTTTTCCTATTATTGGTGCAACCCCCTTCTTGCATGATGTTGTCCCTATTGTGGTAGCTCATTTTGCACATGGTATAACCTCTTTTTGCATGACATCATATCTCTTGGTGGATCCTTATTTTTTGTTTCTTCCTATTCATGAAAACCCTCTTCCACAATGTCACCCTCTTCTTTGTACGACCATATTTTCCACATGTTGTCTCCCCTTTACTAGCAATTCTTAGTATGCATAGTGGTTCCCTCTTCACCCATATCTTCCCTCCAGGTAGCTTGTAAACATTTTTATGTGTATGGTAGCTTTTATGTCTCCCTCTCACCCCTCATGCATTAATGGATGAATCCTCTCTAATTCCACCCTTGTCCTCCCTTATACAGATTTAGGGCCTGCATGTTTGGATGATAAATTGAAGATTTTTAATCTTAGGTTTTTTGCAAGGATATTTTTGTACATTGATTAATTTTTTTTTGTATCGCTAATTAATTATTGGAACCCCTTTTTTCATTTTATAATTTTTCTTTTGAACTTAAGGGCCTCTTAAATTTTTAAACCTTAATTTTTAAATTTTATACCTTAATTCTTACATTTAAACCTTAATTTTTAATTTTTAAATCTTAATTTTTAAATTTTAAACCTTCATTTTAAATAATGGAAGATGAGGGTTTTAACTAACAAAGTCTTGAATCAATATAATTCAAGGTGATTATATAAAGGATGAAACTACTAAGGGGTATTAAGAATTGATTTAATTCTTTTCAGTAAAATGGTAAGTTTTTAAAAAGGGTTATTATTTATTATATAGGGGTTTAATAAATTAAAATAAAAGATGGTAAATTTTAAAAATAGGGGAATTTTAAATAAGCTTATCTAACACCATCCTTAGGATCTTAAAGATCAACATATAATAAACTAAAAATATTTGTAAAATTGACTTAATCAACTTAAGTTTACCCACTTGAATTAGAAGGGCACCCTTCTAGCCTACTAATTTCTTTGAAAAATGTTGAATAATCAAATCCCACAAAGCCTCATTCATCCTACCTTCAAAAAGGGGCATGCCAAGATTGGTAGTTAGAAATTATCCAATAACCTAATAGAAGATATTTTCCACTCTCTATTGTACTATCCTTCATGTGTTCAAGAAAATAACTTGCTTTTCTCAAAATTGATCTTTTGGCCTGTAGCCCCTTCATAAAGGTCTAAGATTTGCTTGATAAATGAGCTTGGGAGATAGAAGATATAGAATAGATTAAGGCATCATCCATAAATTATTGGTAAGATACTAGCAAGAGATCCCTTATAGGTTTAATACCTTCAATCAATCTCGCTTGAGTATCCACTTGAATACTCTTCCCTAAAGCTTTAGCTAAAATAATAAAAAGGATGAGGGATAAAGGATCACCATGGTAGAGATCTCTTTTTCTAGTGAAATAGCCCACTATAGCCCTATTAATGAGCACATAAAAGGTTATATTTGAGATACATTAACGAATAAGAGTCATATAGTAATAAAAAAAACCAAACTTATGCAACACCATCAATAAGAATTTCCAATCCACTCTATCATAGGCTTTACTAACATCTAGTTTAAGAAACATACCATCCCTTCTATATTTAAAGGTTGAATGAGTAATCTCATGGACCTTAATAATCCCATCCAAAATTTACCTCCCATGAATAAAACCCCCTTGGTTAATAATAATGATCAAAGGGATAATGATTTTCAACTATTTTCCATCACTTTTGAATTAATTTTATAAAGGAAATTACATAAGTTGATAGGGTGAAACTTACCAAAGTAGTTAGCATCAATCTCTTTAGGAATGAGAGAAATAAAGGTAAAATTCATATCTTTTGGTATACTTTTAGAGGCTTGAAATTCATGTACCATCATCATAATATCCTTACACAAGATCTCCCAAAAGGTTTGAAAGAAACATCCATAAAATCCATCTAGACCTAGAGCCTTGGAGCCTCCCACATCAAAAATAGTTTCTTGAATCTTCTTCTCTTCAAACTTACCGCTCAAAAAGTTATTGAGTCTTGCATTCATCAAGATAGAAATGTTATTAAGAAGCTTGTCAGTTTCTCTCTGCTGAGATATCAAATTTTAGCCTAGGAGATCGAGGAAGAAAGGCATCTCCTCCTTTCTCATTTTGGTTAGGTCATTGGTATAAGAGCCATCCAAACATTGAATCTCTCTAATACTATTGTGACTACAATGCCTTAAGGTGGAAATAGGAAAAAAATTTATATTTCTATCCCTTTCTTTGAGCCAAGTAATCCTAGAATTTTATTTTCACATTATCTCATTTTTTTCTAGAGTACTATTCCATTAATCTAAGGCCTCCCTCTCCAAACCTTGAAGTTCCTTCAAGAAACCTTGTAACTGGATTTTCTCTTCAAGGAATATTAGTCACACTTAAAAGATCATCTTTTCTTCTAGATATTAAGCTGAAGGTTTCTCTATTACAAACCTTAAGATCCTTCTTAATGAATCTTAATTTCTTGGCTACTTAAGTCATGAGAGAGCTAGAAAAGCTTTGTTTCCACCAAAATCTAATATGTTCCAACAAAATCTCATGGGTAAGACACATATTTTCAAAATGAAAAGGAATATTAAACCATATCCTTTGCTTCTAAGTTTCCAAAAGTAATTGATTATGGTCTGATCCAATCTTTGGGTAAAACCCATAAGTATGGAGTCCCCAAACCTAGCAATGCAATCTTGAGATACAAGTACTATGTCAAGTTTTTAATGGATATGGGAGTCTCCACACTTGCCATTAGTCGAAGTGTACTTAATTCTCCTAAGCTCCAAATCCATAATACTATTACCATTAACGAACCCAACAAAATCTTGCATACTATTTGTGAATCCTTCAATCACTCCTTGCTTCTAATAAGGGTATAAGAAGGCATTGAAATATACCATCACAACCCAACTCAAACCTCTAAAATCTTCTCACATCTAGTTTAAATAATACCATAATATTTTCCTATCCACACAAGTAGTAGGGGCATACACATTTGTAACAATAAATATCTCCTTGGTATCCAAAGAAGTGAAAAGAATAGAGGAAAAACTTGGACTAGAGACAATGAATCTTCCTTCCAATTTATTTCTATCCCACATACATAAAATTCCTCCAAAATTACCAACAACATGAAAAAAATAAAATTTTCCTCCATAAAATATTTTTAATAGCCATTTCTTTCCCTGCAATGATTTTTTTTTTTGAAGGAGGATCACCTTCACCCTCAAATCCTTCTTTAAAGCTAGTAAACTTTTCTGTCTTTTGGAATCATAGATTCCCCTTACATTTCAAGAAAGTCTTTTTATTACTTCACATTTTTAGCTTTTTTCTCTTTTCCTCCAAAGAGGGTAGCATGGGCTCCCTTAACAATATCCACTTTTGTTTCCATGTATATTAACATTCCCTTAGAGGGTCTACTAGGGTGGTCCTTACCAACCAAACCATGTAGCTTCTCCTTTTACTTTTTATTCTTATGGTTCAAAGTAGAAGCAATATTTTCCTCTTGAGATTCAGAGTCCTCCTCATCACCCCAAAACTTACCTCTAGTATAATGGACAAGGGTAGTTATAGGAACATCTTGGTTCTTCTCATCTTGATCTAAGAGCTTCAGGTTAGATTCCATGGGTACTGAGAATTAAGTTTCATGGACTCTATCTAGAACCTCAGTTATTACACCAACTCATGGATATTCAACAACTTGGGTTTAAGAAATAATTTCCTGCTTACCTTGTGTTTACTCAAAAATCAACCTTGCAATCATACAGAAATAAAAGCTATCATAACCAACAAAAACTCTTTATTTATTTTCTAAATAAACCTCATTTTTAATTACAAATTGCCTCACAATGGAGGGCTTCAATACAATGTGTAAGATAGGCCTCCTGGAGGCCCTTCCCTTCTGATGTCTTCAAGCTCTATATGTCATTTGATTCAACCTACAATAAGAATGATTTTGATTGCTTCTTTATGGTTATTCCTTGGCTTCTCCTTGCTTTAATTAGTTACTAGTCTTGGAATCTTGCGCATGCACAAACCAACAACTCATCAAATATACTTGTTCATGCTTTACAATTATAATAAATAACATGAAATAAACATTTATGTGAGTAAAAATAGTAAACTAGAATGTACTTAATAGTCTGACTCAAATTTAGTAGATTAAGGTTGCATTTTATTGTCTCTTTCTTCCCTTTATGGGAATAATCTTAGTAATAATTTTTCTAAGGCAACATTAATTACTATTTTGGAAGGCAAGGCTGGATAAAAAATCTCATCCAACCTTATCACAAATTAAATCCATGCAAGGAAAGCGTAGGATCAAGGATGACTCCATCAGCTTATTTCCTTGGGTGCCTAATTTTTCTATTTTTTCTTTATGTTTTCTATTTATATGATCGCTGGCGATTACCCATCGGGTGCCAACGATTGGGTATGATCATCGACAATTGTGTTGAATCACCAACGATCGATAGATTTTTAGCAAACTTTAATGTTTGCCTAAAATTTTATTCCCTCTTTCATTTATCAAAAGAGGGGTCATTTTTAGGTGTCTACATTTTTCCCCTTTTTTGAAATATCCAACATTTTATAAGTGGAGATTATTTCAAAAAACTAAGCCTATTAGAAAAAGGGGTACAATCAAGTCTTAGACTTATACTTCTTGATCTTAAGTCAAGGTTTTGAACTAACTCATTCAATATGAAAAGTTGAATTTAAGTGATTGGATTATGACTAAATATATTTTTTGATCTTTTTTGTTTAACACATTTTGAAAATAATAAAGAGTTGTAGTGCAAGGCGTAACTTAGGCAGTCACCAGTCTTAGCCATTAGGCATATGCCATAGCTAGTATGTGATAAAGAAGTTCCCTTGCGAATGCACTCAACTTTTAATTATCCTACTTTTTTCCTAGCAAATGGGTTACTTGATGATCTTGTGCAAATGTTCCTCCAACAATTTTAATCATATCAAAACCCACCCTTCATTTTTCTAATAAAAGAAGGATCATTTTTCAAATTCAGAGCTACCCAAGAGTCTTAATTGTTTTGAAAGACCCTTTACTCTAAATTAAGTTTTAACAAGCAAAGAACTCATCGTGATTTTGCCTTCAACACACACACACACACACACACACACACACACACACACACACACACACACACACACACACATATATATATATATATAATTTTTATGGTTTTAATTGTTTTATTTCCCCGCACAGTCGAACATCGGTGATCGTAAGTTAGGATCTAGTGATCCATAAGGATCATCGATGATCATAACTAGATCGTCGATGACCCAAACCTTAAATATATATATTAATTAAATTAAAATTATTATTATTATTAGAAAAAAAATTTCTTAAAAGGCACAAGTTATATGGGTATTTCAACAAGATAAATACCCGAGATCTTCCCTATGCACTTCATTAAAAAAATTTAAAAATACAAAATTTTGGAGAATATCAAAAATTCTTTAGGTCAAGTTAGACCTATGATTAATTGTAAATATTGGTGGGAAAATTCAAAATGAAATAGGGTAATTTATAAACTCTTGTATATATCTTTTTAACAATCAAGAATGCTCAATTAAAAATGAAAAATTATAATCTAAACAAAACATCTATGCTCAAAAGATGCCTAAGTCAAAACTATCCTGAAAATATAAAAAATAATATAAAACAATTAAAACCATAAAAATTATATAT
>Ga0115854_10159_pt1 | contig 14982 bp, 4 predicted proteins | sample InSIn2SAF170_FD_83868 | JGI IMG/M metagenome (GOLD analysis project Ga0115854, IMG submission 83868)
TAGGGCCCTTATGGTCGAGCGAGAAATCCCTCACCATATGAATAGTGAGTGACCCCTAAAGAATATAGGGCCCTTATGGTCGAGCGAGAAATCCCTCACCATATGAATAGTGAGTGACCCCTAAAGAATATAGGGCCCTTATGGTCGAGCCTGCTTCCTTGATGCTTATTGGGTGGGGCTATGGTCGAGCGCCTCCGGACCTTATTAGTCGAGCGTGCTTACGCACCCTACCGGGCCTCGACCTCGTAACCTCGGCCGAGCCCCTAACGGGCCTTATGGTCGAGCCTGCTTACGCATCCTCCAACAATCCGACACAAAACTGAGCGGTCTAAAGCAAATAGGCAGTCAATAGTAATAGTGCCATGCCATACCTCCTAAGATTCATGAAGTAAGTGGTATATTTATTAAGGTGGTAAGGTTGTATCATGTCATCCTGATAAGAGGTTTCTTTATCATTCATGGCAGTACCTTATAAGATTCATTCATCAAGTGTATAAGGCTACAGGTCTAGGTCTTCAGGTGGACAGGTAGTTGGTAAACACATAAGTAAGGGAGAAAAAAGGGTAAAGGGACGAAGTGATCCGGTCCTGCTGATAAGAGAATCAGGAACTAGCTGTCCCCATGAAGCGATTCTATAAAGGTTAGGGCTAAGAGGCCTAGTTATTGTAGGTGGGAAGGCCTATGTCCTTGCGGAAGGTTTTCATTTCTGAATCATATAATCGGCAAGGAAGGCTCAGCCGTACCCAATAGTTCATACGTGGTGGTACCTGGAAGAATTCATAAGGGAAGGCAGTAAGTAAGGGGTTATAGCATGAGCCTTAAGAGAAACCCTGATATACTTTTTTAGAATAGTGAAACTATCCCCATACTTCCAATAGCCTTAAGAGAGAGTAAGAGAAGCTAAGAGAAGCTTCTTCCTTACTTCCATAGGGAGGTAGAGGAAGGATATTTGCCCATACATTCAGCCCCGAAGGGGAACCCATTAAGAATCACTCTCATTAAGACTCACATAGAAGTGAAAGGAAGGATAACCCGCCTACTATATAAGAATAGAAGGTAGAAAATCATATGCCTACTAATCTAAGAAAGGAAGGCATAAGATGAAAGCCTCAGCGCTAATAAGGATTAACTCATAGGCCTACTATTATATATGTAATTTTTGTTGTTGTTTCAGCGCGTTATTCCATATATAAACAACTGGAAATCTTTCATTGGGGTTGCACCAGGTTATGGCCTCGCTAGGACAGACGCCTTCGCGTCACCCACCTCGAGCTTACCAGCGTGGAAAGTGCTTTTCCCTAATGTCTCTTATTCAGCACCAATAGAGCCGACAACAAGACATATCCCCGATCTAGGCCTAGGGAACGAACGGGGGATAGGCCATGGATCGATCCGAACGAGGTCTACTTGTACCATACTTCATATTCGGTCCTCCCGCGCTAAGGAATGACAATGCAAGGCATCAATATTGGGCGCTCTTCCCCATGAAACAATCCGGCCCTCCCATTCCCTTATATTATGCCTGACTTCAAAGACCAGCCTTAGAGTTTCTCTTACTACCCGATCGTGCATGAAACGCCTTAGAGATCGTGCGTAGAATGCCTTACTACCTCTTTCTCTTACTACCCAATCCATATTGAGTGCGTGGAGAGCCAACCACTGCCAGTTAACTAAAGAAAGCGCTCTCTATCTAGAATCTTAAGAGGGTTGCCGCCCACCACTATGAAGGAATGCCCGTCCTTTCGAAGAGAAACAGTAGGTAGGCCCACCTGGTAAATAAAGGATAGACCGAGTGGGCTACCTTTCATTCGCATACTCAATGGGTTGGTCCTCCTTCCTATAATAGAGTAACCAATGATTCTATCCTTAGCCCAATGATTCTCTCCACGGGAGGGGAAGAGCTTATTAACGGGGAGGGAAATGATGAATTTGATTCTATCCTTGCACTAGGAAGCGCAAGCCCCTCCGGGACCTTAATAAAAACAGATTGATATCTATCCCTGGAACCTTCCTATGTAGCGGTGCCAAATGGTCAGAAGATAAGGGATGGCTTCAGAACACATAGGATCGGATAGGTCTTTAGCACCCCAGCCTTTAGCAGAACGTAGATAGGCCTTTAGCAACTCCCCCTAAATGTAGATAGTCTATTAGCCACGTAGATTGCGGAAGAAACATTCCTTTTTAGAAGGGGCGAGGTCAAAGGATGGTCAGAAATGATGAAGTTGATTGGCTCAATCCCCAATAGAAGGAAGGCAATAAACGTCAAGAGAAGCCTACACCACCTTACCTTCTAGCTAGCGATTTGAGGGGAAGAAATATGGATGGGTTTCTCCTCTCCTTATCAGTCGAGCCCCCTGTCGGGTTAGGGTTTACTTAAGCTAATTACTGCCAATTACTTATTTTAGAGGGGAAAATAAGTAATTGGCTAAGTAACCAAAGAGCAACTAAAGTTTCAATTTACTTATTGGGTGGGGGGCGGTGGTCGAGCCCCCTCCGGGTCCTTGCTTTCCTAACGTCAAGCAAGCACTACGTTCCTCTCCCGGTGGTCGAGCCCCCTGTCGGGTTAGGGTTTACTTATTTGGTGGCCCTCTTAAATAAGTAACCAAAGAGCAACTAAAGTTTCAATTTACTTCTTGGGTGGCCCTCTTAAATAAGTAACCAAAAAGCCCCCTCCGGGTCCTCTCCCGGTGGTCGAGCAACTAAAGTTTCAATTTACTTCTTGGGTGGCCCTCTTAAATAAGTAACCAAAAAGCCCCCTCCGGGTCCTCTCCCGGTGGTCGAGCAACTAAAGTTCCTTGCTTTCCTAACGTCAAGCAAGCACTACGTTCCTCTCCCGGTGGTCGAGCCCCCTGTCGGGTCCTTGCACTAGGAAGCGCAAGCCCCTCCGGGACCTTAACTTCCGTCCCCTCCCCGTCTAGCCAATCTTCTTAATCATAATCTGTGTAAGACTCCAATTGGTATCTGTGCACCTGACTCACACACTGGGTCTTCTGTATTGATCCGTCCGTAGTCCCACCCCAAGCCACCCCACCTGTAGATGGCAGTTGTATGTTGGCCTCCATCCTTTTGTGCGCTCCTCTCGGAAGACCTTCAGTATAGATCACTCAATAACTATCAAGCATTATCTACCTCCCTTCCCATACTGAGGGAGACTCCCCCTTGTCTGTCGCATGATCCTATCTATCTTCGACAGGTGCATCGTAAGTAAGATCGTGTATTCATCCCTACAATCCAATCGATGTATGAACCTCGTGTTCCGTAGGCGTAAGTGAGGTGGTTGAGGGTAGAGAACATGGGTACGTTATATCTCAAGTAGAAAGAAAGCTAAGCATCGAGAGCATCAACACTTGGATTGACACCGGGCTATTGAGTACCAGCTATCAGAGACCTTCTGTCAATGACCACCTCCTTCCTTATCGGCGACCTCCTCTTTATGGCGACCTATTTCCTGCCAATGAGACCACCTGAATAACTAGACCCGTTCTACCTAGACCACTTACCGAATGAATGCGTTGGTACAGCTATAGACCCCGGATGGCATGGCATTGATAGCTTTATCAAACCCCTTCCTTCTTACCGCTACGCCCCTTACCTTTCTTTTTTCCTAAATACCTGTCCACCTTATCCGAATCTCCAAACATATTCCCGGTCATCTTGCTAACGCAAGGGGTGGGGATTGGCACGACTTAACCTGGGCTTGATTCCGACTACGAATGGGATGGTTGCTGTTTCCAATTCCAACAAGAAAAGTACACCAGTATCCGTGTTCACCTAGTAGAGATATATCCATTTGGGTTTAACCTCTTTAACCATTCCAAATCACCCAGTCCCCCGTCCAGTCAAGTGTACCTTCCGAGTACTTACTGTACGCTAGCTAAATCCTTTAGGCTCAAATAACCCATTCCAAAGCCCCCCGTCTCTGGAGCTATCTGTCTCACTATATTATGGTGACCACGCTAACGTTGGCTACCGTATTGACATATTTCATTTCGGCCACTAGCCCGGCCAAGCCAAGGAGATAAGTAAGTGGGTGGTTGGGCCAGGAGGGCTTAATACCGGAGGGGCTATGTCCTATTATTACGTAGATTATATGAGCGTTGGTGAAACTTTTTCATAGACACTTTTAGAAGGTCGCCCTACCTAATATCAGGGGCTCTAGATATCGATTACGAGGTGGTAGTTTTCGAACAGGAAGGAATGATGCTTAGCGAGCTGCTGGCTGAGATGCTCCTACCTTTGTCTTTGTCCCTGTTCTCACCTCTTCTACTTATGCCTTTGCAGTGGATGGTGCCTCTGACTTAGATGCTTTCTCGGATGCCTTTGCCGGGAGCCTGTCCTAGTCCTTGGCTTTGCTTCTGATGCCCGCACCTTGGACTCTGCCCTCTACCGATGCTTCTTACTCATCTGCTTCACCGACAGAACCAACTGTAGAACCAACTGCTACATATGCCCTTGCCTACGTTACTGATGCTTCTGGATCAATGGCGAGGATGGACCTGGAACTGGAACAGCCTACCAATATGCATAAACCCGGAACACGCTATTCCCTATATATCCCACCCAAACCCGTGCAAGCAAAAAGTCGGAACAAAGCGTTTATGTACCAAAAGTCGGAACAAGTGGGTATGCTAGAAGGGATGCTGGGCAAGCTGGTGCTGGGCCTACTGCTGCTGGTGATGGATCGAAATAAACAACTGCTGATGAACCAACAGAATCGATAGAATCAATGGGAAAAACTAGTACGTATGCTGGCAGATAAACATAAACTGGTTCTTTGACTCGATCAATTGGCTCTGCATCTTTATCTCTAACCACTTGGTCAACCTATTTATTCCCACCCCAACCCTTCAACTCGATCTGGGTCAATAAATGGAACTGTGAGCGGGACTGTGTTTATGACTTTGATAGAGACATAGAGTGAGGTCATTACGCACCCAAGACATTTGCACGTCGGATCATGAGGGAAGACGTAGTAATACAATACGGTTAGGCCGTCGCTATCATAATATACATCCAGTGTTGTCTTGTGAGTCGGTAGGCATTAGCCGGACAATCGATCGAAAATTGGGATGTCTATTATCCCAACCTTTTAGACTTATTATAGGGGGGTTGGCGGAGTGACCCAGCTGAGCTGAGCGCAGCGAAGTACTATTTATTCCCACCCATCTTACCGCCCCGAAAATTGACCCTGCTCCACTTTCCCGCCCGCTATATAAGTTTTCATCTTCGACCAATAATAGATTGGTTCCGGTATACGACGGCTAAGGCAAGGGCAGGGAAGGAATCCGAGTCAGCATCTGGACAAGCATCTATTCCATTTTGAAAACCACCATCAGGAAGAGGGGCTCAATTGAGGTTACGAAATTGAGGAAGAACTATTTATTATCTTTAAATAACTATTTATTCCCGATTTTATTAATATAAAGGTGCGAAGCCGCTTGTCCCTCCGGGGGCAAGGGGTTTTGCAGCACTATTTAATCCCACCCACAACCGGGAAAAATAGAGGAGTCAATAGGTCTTACCAGGGAATAATTAGCTATTCATCATTACTAGCCTACCTCACCTACCTTTATGCCTAACCTACCTGCATCACTAAAACTACCCATCTGCCTATACAAGATCCCTATCACCCCATGCATCTTCTTCATACCCATCTTACTCTCACTATAGAACCATCATAACTTCTATCTAGCTATACACAGCTATAACACTCCTAGCTCTCCTATCTCCTCTACATCCACTACATCCACTAACTTCATACAGCCCAGCATACAGCCCAGCATCAGCTCATCACAGCAGACCAGCAGACCAGCATCAGACCATCAGCATCCATCCCCACATCCCAGCATACTAGCATACCAGCATCCCATCATAACGTCTATCTCTAGACCCAGCTACATCTTTATCTCTATCTACCTACCTCATCCTCATTAACACCTACCATGTAGTCATTACCACCATGTAGTACTTCCTACCATCTCACCATCTCATCATCAGACCCAACTCAGCATCATTACTTCCAACCTTCTAATCAGACCTACCTCAGCATATACCTACCATATATTCATTCAGACCATATCCTCCTAACTACCTATTCTTCATACCAACCTCATCTCCATTACAACCTCATCTTAATAAAGATACAGATCAAGATACAGATACTGATAAGGATAAGGATAAGGATAAGGATCAAGATACTCCTAATACCGATACTCTATTACTCCTACTGCTCATACTCATACTCCTAAGACTCCTACTGCTACTGCTAACACACTGATGATGATTGATACTATATACACGTGCACGCCCACACATGCGTTAGAAAGGATATCTCGAAATCGCATAATTACAAATAGAATTCATAACTGGCTGGAAGAAGTTCACAATTCGATCTCTCAAAATAGCATAATTACATATATAATATTGGCATTGAAGAAGGATTGAGAGCTAGCGATTTGAGGGGAATAAATTCACAAAATAGATCTGTAAAAATTGCATAATATCATATATATATATGCATGTCAGAAGGTGCGAAGCCGCTTGTCCCTCCGGGGGCAAGGAAGGATTTACCTTAACAACTTGTATCGGATAACAACTTGTATCGGAATAGCTCAGCGATCTCGTAGTACGTAATTACGTATATAATAGCAAGCAGCCTTGCCGAAGGATTTACCTTACCTGAACTAGAGAAGGGAGAACCTTACCTTCTAGCTAGCGATCAGAAAGATCAAGTTTTAGGGGAAGATATTTGCGAAATCGATCTTTCACAATTGCATAATAAAAAGGGCATAATTACATATATAATTTATGACCAGCGATCTAACTAAGAAAGTGGGGCGAGGGTGGAAACGCAAAGTGCCTTGGTGAGTTTTTCACGCCGCCCAATGGATTCCTACGGCGAATCGGTCACCGGCGTGTGAGACTACTTGTTGGCTACGGAGCTTGAAACCTGAGACACTTATTGGCTTGGCCGAATCTGGTATGAATCATATATAATGAGTGACTGGCTGGCTTGGAGAAATGAATTGAACTTCTACTTTGGGGAAATAAAATGAAGTCAGTAAATCGTGATTGATCGATTGATGGTATTTTGGTGCGGTGTGAGGGAGGCTTCGCCTTCCTACTGTATCAGAAAGAATGCATCGGATGGATGCGAGAAGGGAAGAACCAGGCATGCCGATCTTTGCCCTTTGATTTAGGCCGGCAGAATTGTGAATGAAAAGGTTGGAAGAACACAGGTCACCAATTAGGAAGGAGTCTTTGGCTTATGAGCTCTGGTTTTTACCTACCAAAGGGACATTCTTGCTTCCTACCAAAGTGGGCAGATGTAGCAGTGTGAGGTGCACCAAAAGAAAACAGGTTTCTTATCTGCTTGTCGCTTAAGCTGCTGGCCGGGATCTGTCGTCATAGGTGTTGTCTGCAAAGGTGTATCAATAGAGGTAGGTATAGTCTTATTCGTCGCTAGCCGGGAGCACTCCCCAAAGGTAGTAATTACTACCTTTGGGGAGTGCTCCCGGCTAGCGACGAATAAGACTATACCTACCTCTATTGATACACCTTTGCAGACAACACCTATGACGACAGATCCCGGCCAGCAGCTTAAGCGACAAGCAGATAAGAAACCTGTTTTCTTTTGGTGCACCTCACACTGCTACATCTGCCCACTTTGGTAGGAAGCAAGAATGTCCCTTTGGTAGGTAAAAACCAGAGCTCATAAGCCAAAGACTCCTTCCTAATTGGTGACCTGTGTTCTTCCAACCTTTTCATTCACAATTCTGCCGGCCTAAATCAAAGGGCAAAGATCGGCATGCCTGGTTCTTCCCTTCTCGCATCCATCCGATGCATTCTTTCTGATACAGTAGGAAGGCGAAGCCTCCCTCACACCGCACCAAAATACCATCAATCGATCAATCACGATTTACTGACTTCATTTTATTTCCCCAAAGTAGAAGTTCAATTCATTTCTCCAAGCCAGCCAGTCACTCATTATATATGATTCATACCAGATTCGGCCAAGCCAATAAGTGTCTCAGGTTTCAAGCTCCGTAGCCAACAAGTAGTCTCACACGCCGGTGACCGATTCGCCGTAGGAATCCATTGGGCGGCGTGAAAAACTCACCAAGGCACTTTGCGTTTCCACCCTCGCCCCACTTTCTTAGTTAGATCGCTGGTCATAAATTATATATGTAATTATGCCCTTTTTATTATGCAATTGTGAAAGATCGATTTCGCAAATATCTTCCCCTAAAACTTGATCTTTCTGATCGCTAGCTAGAAGGTAAGGTTCTCCCTTCTCTAGTTCAGGTAAGGTAAATCCTTCGGCAAGGCTGCTTGCTATTATATACGTAATTACGTACTACGAGATCGCTGAGCTATTCCGATACAAGTTGTTATCCGATACAAGTTGTTAAGGTAAATCCTTCCTTGCCCCCGGAGGGACAAGCGGCTTCGCACCTTCTGACATGCATATATATATATGATATTATGCAATTTTTACAGATCTATTTTGTGAATTTATTCCCCTCAAATCGCTAGCTCTCAATCCTTCTTCAATGCCAATATTATATATGTAATTATGCTATTTTGAGAGATCGAATTGTGAACTTCTTCCAGCCAGTTATGAATTCTATTTGTAATTATGCGATTTCGAGATATCCTTTCTAACGCATGTGTGGGCGTGCACGTGTATATAGTATCAATCATCATCAGTGTGTTAGCAGTAGCAGTAGGAGTCTTAGGAGTATGAGTATGAGCAGTAGGAGTAATAGAGTATCGGTATTAGGAGTATCTTGATCCTTATCCTTATCCTTATCCTTATCAGTATCTGTATCTTGATCTGTATCTTTATTAAGATGAGGTTGTAATGGAGATGAGGTTGGTATGAAGAATAGGTAGTTAGGAGGATATGGTCTGAATGAATATATGGTAGGTATATGCTGAGGTAGGTCTGATTAGAAGGTTGGAAGTAATGATGCTGAGTTGGGTCTGATGATGAGATGGTGAGATGGTAGGAAGTACTACATGGTGGTAATGACTACATGGTAGGTGTTAATGAGGATGAGGTAGGTAGATAGAGATAAAGATGTAGCTGGGTCTAGAGATAGACGTTATGATGGGATGCTGGTATGCTAGTATGCTGGGATGTGGGGATGGATGCTGATGGTCTGATGCTGGTCTGCTGGTCTGCTGTGATGAGCTGATGCTGGGCTGTATGCTGGGCTGTATGAAGTTAGTGGATGTAGTGGATGTAGAGGAGATAGGAGAGCTAGGAGTGTTATAGCTGTGTATAGCTAGATAGAAGTTATGATGGTTCTATAGTGAGAGTAAGATGGGTATGAAGAAGATGCATGGGGTGATAGGGATCTTGTATAGGCAGATGGGTAGTTTTAGTGATGCAGGTAGGTTAGGCATAAAGGTAGGTGAGGTAGGCTAGTAATGATGAATAGCTAATTATTCCCTGGTAAGACCTATTGACTCCTCTATTTTTCCCGGTTGTGGGTGGGATTAAATAGTGCTGCAAAACCCCTTGCCCCCGGAGGGACAAGCGGCTTCGCACCTTTATATTAATAAAATCGGGAATAAATAGTTATTTAAAGATAATAAATAGTTCTTCCTCAATTTCGTAACCTCAATTGAGCCCCTCTTCCTGATGGTGGTTTTCAAAATGGAATAGATGCTTGTCCAGATGCTGACTCGGATTCCTTCCCTGCCCTTGCCTTAGCCGTCGTATACCGGAACCAATCTATTATTGGTCGAAGATGAAAACTTATATAGCGGGCGGGAAAGTGGAGCAGGGTCAATTTTCGGGGCGGTAAGATGGGTGGGAATAAATAGTACTTCGCTGCGCTCAGCTCAGCTGGGTCACTCCGCCAACCCCCCTATAATAAGTCTAAAAGGTTGGGATAATAGACATCCCAATTTTCGATCGATTGTCCGGCTAATGCCTACCGACTCACAAGACAACACTGGATGTATATTATGATAGCGACGGCCTAACCGTATTGTATTACTACGTCTTCCCTCATGATCCGACGTGCAAATGTCTTGGGTGCGTAATGACCTCACTCTATGTCTCTATCAAAGTCATAAACACAGTCCCGCTCACAGTTCCATTTATTGACCCAGATCGAGTTGAAGGGTTGGGGTGGGAATAAATAGGTTGACCAAGTGGTTAGAGATAAAGATGCAGAGCCAATTGATCGAGTCAAAGAACCAGTTTATGTTTATCTGCCAGCATACGTACTAGTTTTTCCCATTGATTCTATCGATTCTGTTGGTTCATCAGCAGTTGTTTATTTCGATCCATCACCAGCAGCAGTAGGCCCAGCACCAGCTTGCCCAGCATCCCTTCTAGCATACCCACTTGTTCCGACTTTTGGTACATAAACGCTTTGTTCCGACTTTTTGCTTGCACGGGTTTGGGTGGGATATATAGGGAATAGCGTGTTCCGGGTTTATGCATATTGGTAGGCTGTTCCAGTTCCAGGTCCATCCTCGCCATTGATCCAGAAGCATCAGTAACGTAGGCAAGGGCATATGTAGCAGTTGGTTCTACAGTTGGTTCTGTCGGTGAAGCAGATGAGTAAGAAGCATCGGTAGAGGGCAGAGTCCAAGGTGCGGGCATCAGAAGCAAAGCCAAGGACTAGGACAGGCTCCCGGCAAAGGCATCCGAGAAAGCATCTAAGTCAGAGGCACCATCCACTGCAAAGGCATAAGTAGAAGAGGTGAGAACAGGGACAAAGACAAAGGTAGGAGCATCTCAGCCAGCAGCTCGCTAAGCATCATTCCTTCCTGTTCGAAAACTACCACCTCGTAATCGATATCTAGAGCCCCTGATATTAGGTAGGGCGACCTTCTAAAAGTGTCTATGAAAAAGTTTCACCAACGCTCATATAATCTACGTAATAATAGGACATAGCCCCTCCGGTATTAAGCCCTCCTGGCCCAACCACCCACTTACTTATCTCCTTGGCTTGGCCGGGCTAGTGGCCGAAATGAAATATGTCAATACGGTAGCCAACGTTAGCGTGGTCACCATAATATAGTGAGACAGATAGCTCCAGAGACGGGGGGCTTTGGAATGGGTTATTTGAGCCTAAAGGATTTAGCTAGCGTACAGTAAGTACTCGGAAGGTACACTTGACTGGACGGGGGACTGGGTGATTTGGAATGGTTAAAGAGGTTAAACCCAAATGGATATATCTCTACTAGGTGAACACGGATACTGGTGTACTTTTCTTGTTGGAATTGGAAACAGCAACCATCCCATTCGTAGTCGGAATCAAGCCCAGGTTAAGTCGTGCCAATCCCCACCCCTTGCGTTAGCAAGATGACCGGGAATATGTTTGGAGATTCGGATAAGGTGGACAGGTATTTAGGAAAAAAGAAAGGTAAGGGGCGTAGCGGTAAGAAGGAAGGGGTTTGATAAAGCTATCAATGCCATGCCATCCGGGGTCTATAGCTGTACCAACGCATTCATTCGGTAAGTGGTCTAGGTAGAACGGGTCTAGTTATTCAGGTGGTCTCATTGGCAGGAAATAGGTCGCCATAAAGAGGAGGTCGCCGATAAGGAAGGAGGTGGTCATTGACAGAAGGTCTCTGATAGCTGGTACTCAATAGCCCGGTGTCAATCCAAGTGTTGATGCTCTCGATGCTTAGCTTTCTTTCTACTTGAGATATAACGTACCCATGTTCTCTACCCTCAACCACCTCACTTACGCCTACGGAACACGAGGTTCATACATCGATTGGATTGTAGGGATGAATACACGATCTTACTTACGATGCACCTGTCGAAGATAGATAGGATCATGCGACAGACAAGGGGGAGTCTCCCTCAGTATGGGAAGGGAGGTAGATAATGCTTGATAGTTATTGAGTGATCTATACTGAAGGTCTTCCGAGAGGAGCGCACAAAAGGATGGAGGCCAACATACAACTGCCATCTACAGGTGGGGTGGCTTGGGGTGGGACTACGGACGGATCAATACAGAAGACCCAGTGTGTGAGTCAGGTGCACAGATACCAATTGGAGTCTTACACAGATTATGATTAAGAAGATTGGCTAGACGGGGAGGGGACGGAAGTTAAGGTCCCGGAGGGGCTTGCGCTTCCTAGTGCAAGGACCCGACAGGGGGCTCGACCACCGGGAGAGGAACGTAGTGCTTGCTTGACGTTAGGAAAGCAAGGAACTTTAGTTGCTCGACCACCGGGAGAGGACCCGGAGGGGGCTTTTTGGTTACTTATTTAAGAGGGCCACCCAAGAAGTAAATTGAAACTTTAGTTGCTCGACCACCGGGAGAGGACCCGGAGGGGGCTTTTTGGTTACTTATTTAAGAGGGCCACCCAAGAAGTAAATTGAAACTTTAGTTGCTCTTTGGTTACTTATTTAAGAGGGCCACCAAATAAGTAAACCCTAACCCGACAGGGGGCTCGACCACCGGGAGAGGAACGTAGTGCTTGCTTGACGTTAGGAAAGCAAGGACCCGGAGGGGGCTCGACCACCGCCCCCCACCCAATAAGTAAATTGAAACTTTAGTTGCTCTTTGGTTACTTAGCCAATTACTTATTTTCCCCTCTAAAATAAGTAATTGGCAGTAATTAGCTTAAGTAAACCCTAACCCGACAGGGGGCTCGACTGATAAGGAGAGGAGAAACCCATCCATATTTCTTCCCCTCAAATCGCTAGCTAGAAGGTAAGGTGGTGTAGGCTTCTCTTGACGTTTATTGCCTTCCTTCTATTGGGGATTGAGCCAATCAACTTCATCATTTCTGACCATCCTTTGACCTCGCCCCTTCTAAAAAGGAATGTTTCTTCCGCAATCTACGTGGCTAATAGACTATCTACATTTAGGGGGAGTTGCTAAAGGCCTATCTACGTTCTGCTAAAGGCTGGGGTGCTAAAGACCTATCCGATCCTATGTGTTCTGAAGCCATCCCTTATCTTCTGACCATTTGGCACCGCTACATAGGAAGGTTCCAGGGATAGATATCAATCTGTTTTTATTAAGGTCCCGGAGGGGCTTGCGCTTCCTAGTGCAAGGATAGAATCAAATTCATCATTTCCCTCCCCGTTAATAAGCTCTTCCCCTCCCGTGGAGAGAATCATTGGGCTAAGGATAGAATCATTGGTTACTCTATTATAGGAAGGAGGACCAACCCATTGAGTATGCGAATGAAAGGTAGCCCACTCGGTCTATCCTTTATTTACCAGGTGGGCCTACCTACTGTTTCTCTTCGAAAGGACGGGCATTCCTTCATAGTGGTGGGCGGCAACCCTCTTAAGATTCTAGATAGAGAGCGCTTTCTTTAGTTAACTGGCAGTGGTTGGCTCTCCACGCACTCAATATGGATTGGGTAGTAAGAGAAAGAGGTAGTAAGGCATTCTACGCACGATCTCTAAGGCGTTTCATGCACGATCGGGTAGTAAGAGAAACTCTAAGGCTGGTCTTTGAAGTCAGGCATAATATAAGGGAATGGGAGGGCCGGATTGTTTCATGGGGAAGAGCGCCCAATATTGATGCCTTGCATTGTCATTCCTTAGCGCGGGAGGACCGAATATGAAGTATGGTACAAGTAGACCTCGTTCGGATCGATCCATGGCCTATCCCCCGTTCGTTCCCTAGGCCTAGATCGGGGATATGTCTTGTTGTCGGCTCTATTGGTGCTGAATAAGAGACATTAGGGAAAAGCACTTTCCACGCTGGTAAGCTCGAGGTGGGTGACGCGAAGGCGTCTGTCCTAGCGAGGCCATAACCTGGTGCAACCCCAATGAAAGATTTCCAGTTGTTTATATATGGAATAACGCGCTGAAACAACAACAAAAATTACATATATAATAGTAGGCCTATGAGTTAATCCTTATTAGCGCTGAGGCTTTCATCTTATGCCTTCCTTTCTTAGATTAGTAGGCATATGATTTTCTACCTTCTATTCTTATATAGTAGGCGGGTTATCCTTCCTTTCACTTCTATGTGAGTCTTAATGAGAGTGATTCTTAATGGGTTCCCCTTCGGGGCTGAATGTATGGGCAAATATCCTTCCTCTACCTCCCTATGGAAGTAAGGAAGAAGCTTCTCTTAGCTTCTCTTACTCTCTCTTAAGGCTATTGGAAGTATGGGGATAGTTTCACTATTCTAAAAAAGTATATCAGGGTTTCTCTTAAGGCTCATGCTATAACCCCTTACTTACTGCCTTCCCTTATGAATTCTTCCAGGTACCACCACGTATGAACTATTGGGTACGGCTGAGCCTTCCTTGCCGATTATATGATTCAGAAATGAAAACCTTCCGCAAGGACATAGGCCTTCCCACCTACAATAACTAGGCCTCTTAGCCCTAACCTTTATAGAATCGCTTCATGGGGACAGCTAGTTCCTGATTCTCTTATCAGCAGGACCGGATCACTTCGTCCCTTTACCCTTTTTTCTCCCTTACTTATGTGTTTACCAACTACCTGTCCACCTGAAGACCTAGACCTGTAGCCTTATACACTTGATGAATGAATCTTATAAGGTACTGCCATGAATGATAAAGAAACCTCTTATCAGGATGACATGATACAACCTTACCACCTTAATAAATATACCACTTACTTCATGAATCTTAGGAGGTATGGCATGGCACTATTACTATTGACTGCCTATTTGCTTTAGACCGCTCAGTTTTGTGTCGGATTGTTGGAGGATGCGTAAGCAGGCTCGACCATAAGGCCCGTTAGGGGCTCGGCCGAGGTTACGAGGTCGAGGCCCGGTAGGGTGCGTAAGCACGCTCGACTAATAAGGTCCGGAGGCGCTCGACCATAGCCCCACCCAATAAGCATCAAGGAAGCAGGCTCGACCATAAGGGCCCTATATTCTTTAGGGGTCACTCACTATTCATATGGTGAGGGATTTCTCGCTCGACCATAAGGGCCCTATATTCTTTAGGGGTCACTCACTATTCATATGGTGAGGGATTTCTCGCTCGACCATAAGGGCCCTA
>Ga0115854_10160_pt1 | contig 14950 bp, 14 predicted proteins | sample InSIn2SAF170_FD_83868 | JGI IMG/M metagenome (GOLD analysis project Ga0115854, IMG submission 83868)
ACACCATCTCCAGACAGCTACACCTACCATCACCTCCGCCGTGACCTCCACACCCTAACAAACTCCACCATCCCCATCTCACCACGCTACACCGTGCCCTCCGCACACCTGACAATCGCACGCTTCAACTCGCCTAATCCATTCACCTCCACCACAAGTACAAATCCAACTACAGGTCCAGCCTCCACAAAATCCACTCGGGAAACCTGGATCAAACACCTCGAATCAATAAACACCTGGCTCGAAACCACATACTGGCCTCAATCATCCTCCCCACCCTCATCCTCAATGAAGACAACCAGCATCCCCGCAGGCGGCGAATGGCTCCTCTCCTCCGAAACAGGCCTCGACATCCGCAAAGGTACGCTGTGGTACGGCGGTGGTGAGACGGTGTATCTAGGACGGAGCATCTAGTCTCCTAAGTCTCCGACATGCTAGCTACGTGCAGTAGTAGCCCATGGGGTTTAGACGGAGGGGTGGTGTGATTGGACGTATGTATGTATGTATAGCGACGTCGGTATGCAGGTACATACGTACGTATCATAGGTATCTACGTCGTAGCATATGTATACTCGAGGGACTGGCAGTGTTGATGATCATGCCTTGAAGTTATTCGGATCGTGTCAATAAGTACATACTTAATTAGTCTTGTGTACGCACGCAGGCACACATAATGCACCTCTATCGTATGTATACATCATAGCTACGTACGTGGTGCTTTCCTTCCTTTCGTGCCACACCCATGATGGGTAATCACTGATAATCGATTCCAAGTTCGTGTGTTTTACTTTATGTATGGGACACAGTATTAAAAGGATGAAGAAGTTGGGTATCTCATAAAATATATAACACTAATCCTGTATTCGACAAAATATACTACCTTTTCCCTTTCCGTTGTCCTTCATTTCCATTCTCTCGACCTCCGGAGTCTTCATCTACCTCGACCTTTTATTGGAACTGATCATTACCATGCTGGATTCGGAGCGCCGGCTCTTCTCCCCAGACGTATGTCCAGGAGTTTGAGGCTCACCGCCATCCCTGAAGGTGCGCCATGTCGCCAGTCAGGATCTGGCCAGGTAACATTCTCCCATTGCCCAAGTCCTGCCCCATCAGACCTCGCAAATACTCGAGTCTGTCCTTGATATCTCTAACTTTTTGCACCACGATTTCTAGTTTCTTCATCGTGCTCTGTTTGCCCATCTCCTGGATCTCAGGTACAAGATCGTAGAGTTCTGCATAGGCACGTGCAGTTGCATCTCGTCGTCTCTGCTCCGAGTTCGTATGGTTGGCTTTCTTCTGCTCGGCTGAGAGGGGCACACGAGATATGCTGCTTGCTAGGCCAGAAGATGTACGTCGAGCCTTGGGTGGTTTCGTGGACGTGGCTGATGCAGTGGACTTCTTGCGTGATTTGGAAGACTTTGTCAACGGGGGCTTGTCGATCTTTGCTGGCCTTGCTTTAGACGCTGGCCAGGGAGCTGGAGGCGAGGAAGACCGTTGTATGTCATCTTCTGCGTCCTCGTCGTATTCTGCATCGTCCTCTTCGAAAACTTCATCGTCGCCGCCATGAGAAGTTGGCGTCTTCGAGAGTGGGGTTGGTGGTTGTTCATGTTTGATGAATGATTTGCGTTGTCTGTGAGTTGATGTATGTGGAGATGGCTCTGTGACTCGACGTCCGCTAAGCGAGGTACCGTTTGTCATTCTCAGCTGTTCGGCGTGGTAGCTGTTGAGTTTCCGCTTTTTAGCCGCTACAGGGCTTGATGGTTCTGTGTTGGGTTGTGTGGGAGGTCGCGTGTTCGGTTGAGTGGCACTCGGTGTGCTTGCCGAACCCATCACATTATACAAGATTGATAGGTCAGTATCTGCACCTCCTTCTGGCGCAGCATAACCCGAATTCATGAAATTGTGGTCGGTACCAAAATCAAGGCTCGATCGAGCGGCATGCATATTCGATGGGAAGCCTTGTTGCCAGCTTTGTGTATACGTCTGCATGTTGTTCGGGTGTATCGGGTACATCTGGTGGACGGGTGAGGATATATGATGCCCGTTGCCAAAGGGGGATTGTGGATGAGGCATGCCCTGGATTTGGTTTATGGGGTGACCACCAAATTGAAATGGACTCTGCTGTTGCTGCTGCTGCCAGTCCATTGTTTGTGGCGATCGCAAAGATGTTTCGTGTCCGACGTAAGTTTGCGGCATCTGAAGTGGCTGGATCTGCGATATATTATCATAGTGTGCCATCATGTTCTGAGCCTGGGCATGCGCATGGGCTTGTTGTTCACCAGCCTCAAAATCGGAAAAGAAGTTCGATATATCATTGTGTTCCTGCTCATTAAGCAGAGGCTGCCCATGAGGTTGGGGCTGTTGAGGCTGTTGTGGCTGACTGAGATATGCCGGTAAGCCGATACCATGTATGCCAGTCGGGTCATCTGCGGCTTGTTAGTCTTCCGAGACAAACGATGAGACAGGTTTGAAATCTTACAGCCGAAGGGCAAGTTCCCGTGCGGATTCATAATGTGTGTAAACGACATTGACTATCAATCAACGTAGTTTCGTCACTCTCAACGGCCTCCTCTTCAGCATCTACGGCCGCAAGGGCCCCGCCACACAAGACGTCGCAATCTTCGTTGGTGTTAGGCTTGAGGTGGTAATAATGTTGGACACGACAAAACTGTCTACAGAGACAGTCGAGTTGATGTTGATGTATTAAGCAAGGAATTTGGTGGAGGCTCGGGACAATATTCGTGGTATATTCCGGTGGTGTTGATTGTTGAGAAGGTATAGTCGAGCGTTGGGGAGCAGCATCTAGAAGCCCGCAAATTTCGGTTTTCTCATAGGCAGCCCGCTAGCAAAGATGCAACAGCGTTTAGGTCGACAGCAATGTTGCTACGGTTGTCGCTGAGATCGTAGACTGCGGTTCTGCAGCGGGATCAGATGTCAAGGCTCGCCATAATGATGGTGGATCGGCGACGACCTGATGCACTGGCATGTGAAAAAGAGTATGAGGACGAAGGTACATGATCGTAGCATGCCGAAGCCGACAATCATCCCGCACTGGGCATCCACAACAGCGATTGGGGGCTGAAGCTCATCACTACCCGTGGAGGTTTTTTAGCCTACAAACCGGACATTTCTTGCACCGAGTTAAGCCGGGTAACATTCGCCTCTTCTTCCGAAAAGTGTAACACGAGATATGCATCAATCACTTGTCCATGGACAGCATGACTCGACATGAATGTGGTCGACGAGACAGGCAGCTACAGGCTTTTTTTCTAGAATTGGATGTCTGTGTATGCGACAGAGCCGTCACATTGAAAATGATCATGAAATGCTTGCTATACCTTCCCAAGGCCCTTCAAGACCCCACCGTCCATTATCTCCGTGACTCAGTTCAACCCAGCGACCGATCTTGCCTCCACGTCTTGGCTGGCCAGACATCCTAAGCAAAGGTCCTTTACCTGTGCCCATCCACTGCATTGGCATATACCCAGTCGCCTTGTTCGACAGGATATACACGAAAAGCCACATGTGACTGAGAGCCTCCCCGTATCCGTAGAATCGCACCTCAAACTCTAACCCATCCTCACACTCTGTCGTGTTGTCGGTAATGGTCGCATGAACATCATGACCGGCTCGGCCATGCTCAATCGTTTTCTTCATCAACGACCAGAAGTCTACGAACTCCTCAAGTGTCCAAGGTGTGAAGGTGTCTGGTGTTTTCTCTGGGTAGAATAGATCTTGCATGGCGTCCTCCACGTTATTGGCAGACGTGGCTTGAGGTGACCACCCTTTTTGCACCAACATGAATCTCTCGTCACTCCATTGCGAAGCTGAGAGGGGAGACCGTCGAGATCTGGCGACAATCGCGAGACTCGTGATCTTGACGAGCATCTTCCAATAGCCACGATCTTTGTTCTTGATCGAGCTCACTGCTTCGATGGGCCGGAAGCGATTGACAAGATCAAACTTATCGGCAATATCGCGCAATGTTTGGGGCACAAAAGTCCGGTGCGATTTCTCACTATTCGTGGGAGGTGGACAGTATATTCGTGTTTGCAACGACCTGATCTTTTGTTTGATCTGTCTCGCTGATAACTGTGGAGTAGTCGAGGGAGAGTTGGTAGTGCTACGAACAGGCGAGCTGACCGGACCAAGGACATCACGCTTAACCACTTCCCTCTGTGATTCATTCGTTTCATTAGTCAGGTCAATGAACGAGACAGACGCCCGATTTAGGTTTGAGCGGTGAGCCAAGGGGCTACTATCAACGATGTAGCGATCTGGGTTGGAAGGTATTTCGGTGCTTGCTGAGGAGGGATGCATGACCGAAATCTGCTTTTCATGGTCTGGCTCCTGTTCGTGAAATGTGCCCTGCGTGGAAGGCATTCGGCGTGTCCCCATTTCCATTTCACTCTCGTGCAATGATGTCTGAGACAGTGCCAAAACCACGTCCTCCTCATGAAGCTGTGTCTCCAACTCTACTGTCCCACCACGGCTGTCGTTCAACACTGTAATAGGTAGGATTTCAAGGCTACCTGAGGTTGACGAGTCTTGTACCTCGAAGGATGTATCATCTACCCTGCTTGTCGGGACCAGATCAGAAAAGCTCATGTTAGCTCGATGGGGGGAGGCCGTTGCCGTGTCCGAGGTCGAGCGTCGAGGCTTGATGACTCCAGTGAATGGTACCAAGACTGTAGCCTCAGGCGCAGTGTTCGGTCGTCTGGTAACTGGTGTGCACTCGGCCGGCTTGCCCTGGACAAGGTCAGGTACTGGATTTTTGAATGCAGGATTAAGACCCTTCCTTGCTCTGGCGAAGGACGTTCCTCTGTTCCGTTTCCTTTCTCGAGAATCATCGTCTACTGGCGCCTTCCGCTTATTGGTGTTTTCATTCATGCTCAGCACCTGCTGCGTACTTTGGTGGTCTGTAGTTATGGGTCCATAATTCGTCGACAAATCACTCGAAGACAACATTTCGGTCGAAGTTATTGACTGATTGCTATCGACAGACTGCGCTCTCTGTGCTTTCATTGCTTTTCTGTCCGAGATACTGATGTGACGATCTGCTTTAAAACTTGCAACGTTCTGAGCCAGCCTTCGCCATCGAGTGTCGTCCGTAACCAGGCTTGGTGCTCCGTAATGGACTCTGAGCTCAAGTTGCTGCATACTGGAAGTAATGCTACTGCGGTATGATGTGGTAGCGAGTTCATGTTGGCGTTTAGATATGTGTATATGGTCGTTTGGTCAATTTGTGAAACAGATTTCAGTCTTGGTTTTCACTGTCGTCATCCAAACGATGTTGCAAGGACAACGAGAATGAAGAATGGTGCTGTGATACTGTATTGGTCGCGAGATGGGGCAACTTAGGCGAACATGCGGGGCTCTGCGGTCTGATCTCGTGTTTCCAATAAGTGAATTTTAGTAAGCCATAAATTTCCTAGTTTGGTTATAGCTGTTAGTAGCGTGTCTCGTTGTCTGAAGAGCATTCCAAATACTTGCTTGCCAAGTCAACAACAAGAAGAGAATCATCTGTAACGTACTTCCGCAGCATCCTGCCTACGTACTTTGTGTTCCTTCTTTCGTTCTTCTGCCGCTCAGTGCAGTCCCTGATTGTCACGCTGGGACAACTTCAGGAAGCTCATCTTGTTGCACTCCTACCCATATTAGACTTACCATCTGCTGTGTTCCGTGTTGACTGTCTTATCTCAGAACTTCAGACTTTCCAAAACCTCCCAGTCTCAGCATTCATCTATTCTCTATTCACAATTTCACCTTTGTGTCGCTAATAGCAGCAAAATTCTTTGTGTGCTAGGTCCTTTACCACGACCAGGACACCAGCAGGCCTTGCTAGAGATGGCGGTGACACAGTTGTCCACAGTTGCGGCACTTCAAACCACACTCTTGTGTGAGCATAAGAACCGTCAGCTTGTGTTCTGATCGGATGCCGCCCCTTTGCCAAGGCATTAGCCACCGAGGAGACCTTGGTTTGAGAACAAGGAGCATAGGCGGTGCAGAATTGTTGTCATGGGGCTCACTCTACAGTTTGTACATACTGTTCAGATGTATGTTGAGTAGCTTCGCCATAGTTAATGAAGTCTAGCACATGTCAGCACTATCTTTTGAACAGAATCATCATGCATACCGCAACCGTGGACAACACAGCAACTCAGTGAGCAGACGGTGGAGGTCCTTTTGATCCTCATCTCACTCATCGGCAACAACAGTGTGATATAGCCAACGAACTTCGACCTGGGTAGGGTATTTATTTCAACTGTTGTCTCACAGGTTTGTAGCAGCCAACTAGCATGCCAGGTTTCCGACCGACCCTTAAAGCATTTGGTTCTTGGTCCTGGAGCCACGTTTGCCAAACCTTATTACGGAGTTTGATTGAGGCAAATCACTACCGCAGATTGTGATGAAAACACTCATCTTAAAATGGTGAAGAAAACCTTGAGTATCTCTCTACCTGTATACTAGCATTCCAAATGTCAACAAGAAACGGCAGCCGCCATTAGTGGGAAAACCGGAGAAGATAGCAACAAGGACAAAAAGACACCCGTGGGCAAGAAAGGCGTCGATCATTGCATGGTAACAACGATCCTCGAGACCGACAAATAGCAATGCTGCCATCCCCGTATCTGGAGCATCGGGTGTTTGACAATGTTGGACACATAACGGACGGACCGATTGTACGACTTCAGTGTCTGATAAACGACGAGCAGTGTTGGTGTTCGTGCTATCAAGATACCTACACTTCGCTTTAGTGCTTTCCTATCATTATCTGCTGCATCAGCAACTCCAAGTACCATTCAACTCGATAACTCAAAGGGCACCAAAGAGCTTTCAAAGGTGTTGAGTATGTATAGAGAGATATGTTGTGGGCTTGTGAATGTTTGTGTGCAAAAGAGCCAAAACGAGGCCAAGTTGAGTTTTGAGGTGGGACAATCTAAAGTGGAGCAATAGGATCACAGCCGAGTGACCAGATTCCTACCAATCAGCCACCATCTTTCCAGGGACAATTGGGCTTGGTCCCCTGCGTTTAACGGGGCACACTGCAGCCGGAGTAGTGCCCGCAGGGATCTCCCTACCTTCTTTACCAGCATAACCTCGAACACAGAGCCATGACAGGGTGCAAACGCAGGATACCAACACCACTGATAGAGAAACTCTTTTTCACCGTTGCTGCTGCTACTGCATAGCAGAGTACCACGTGTGTGTCGGGTGTACTATCCATCCAAGGTCGCGGACTGGAGTCGAGTTCTTGGTAAGGTATTGTACATGCAGGTTAAGGATTGCCTGTATGAACTGCAGAGTGGTCGACATTCAATCCACTCGTGATCGACAGCGCTTCGACACTCAGAGACCCTTGAAATTAAACCTCTATTGCTGCTCTGTAAGACTCGACGTCATGCTTTATCAACCAGACTGCACAGCACAGTAGCATGGAAGTCTGCGCTTCGATGAACGGCAGAATCAGAGGTCAGCAGTAAGTGTTTTTGGATGCTTTGGCAAGAACGCCGCCATGACGACAACTTGCCGCTCGAGCGATGTGGAGGCGCGACCCAGAGACCCATCGCCACAATCCGTTTTTTTAACTCCTCCACTGTTGTGTTCCTCGACCTCGCAACCAACCACATCACATCTGGACACACTTTTACACCGTATTCTACTAGTACACCGTCCTTTACAGTATTGCTTGTCCTCTAATATCGAACAGGGAGCTTTCTCAAACCACCGTGTGCCGACGACAACGCATCGTACACTTTACAACAATACGTGTTGACACGTCCAGGCTTGCAGTATTCAAGCCAAGACCAATAGCGTTCGGTTGGCGCATGCTCTAGAAGCAGATCACTCGTAGCTTCACACCTCAACCCTTAAGTATCGTCACAAAGCAGCATCGCATGATCGGTTTCCTGCCTCGCCAAGCACAACTCTTTCTGTTTCAACAAGCTGGACGCAAATCTGCAGCATTCACATCGCACGGCTTGCCGCTTCTTGTGCTAACGCGTCCTTATTTTATCCAAAACGGGAACCAGTTACCTGGGAGTTCGGATCTATTCGCAAAACTCGCGACCTCTGCGAATCCTCCCGGATACGAAACATGCGATCGAGTAGCCTTATCAATTTAACCATATCCTATTACCAGTGAACGGCATAGATGCGACCACTTCCTCACTGCTTGTACGACTGTGCGACGTGAGCGTTGCCATTGCACTCGACCACTTTAGCCTTGGATTGGATCTGTGAGGATTGTCAGCCCTGAACTAGGCTCTTTCATCTACAGCTTTAGCGATTTTTGATTACCTACCTGGCACTGACATCTACGAATCACCTCGGTTGTTCCCGAAGTGACCGACTTGGTAGCCAGTTCTTTAGAGACTGGACCATTCAAACGACGAGCTGTTCTCTGCTTTTTCAAATCATGGGATCTCAGGCTGGCAGCGCCTCAATCCTGGGCTTGCCTTCTGCCTCTCCAGACCCCGTTACATGGACTAGCCCCGATCAATCTGCTATACATTCCGGTAAGCGCGTTTGCTCAATTCCTTTTGAACTGCTGGTGTGGTTAGCACCGATAGTCATTACATACAAGACAACCACGAGGTCGGCTCGAAGCTCCTTGGAATTTCGCTTCGAAACAATACATGCAGCAAAATATCGTTATCTTGTATAGAGGCATTGTACCAAGTGCCCGTGTCATTGAAATCTTGGGCTTGTTTGCTTACTGCCTCATCCAAAGTTGATCAAGCAACGAGCACTTCTTCCTTTGCAATTACTAAAGCAAATCGTTGGCCTATACAGTCATGCTGACATACATATTTCCAGGGAATGGAGTGATGTATGACGCTAAGAGCCCTGGCGGTTCAAATCTGAATTTTCTTCGCGGTCTTGCCAATTCCATGCCGAAGAAAGTCACTCGAGGTGTGTCACTATTTCAATAGTACGTCACATACACTAAGCAAAGGCAGATGGTCAGCCAGCCAAACGACGTGGTCCCAAACCAGATAGCAAGCCCGCGGAAACGCGCAGACAGGAGCTCAATCGTCAAGCACAACGGTAAGCTGGCTTCTCCGGCCTCAAGACTGTGATTGACTAAATCATCATAGAACACACCGGGAGAGGAAAGAACAGTATATCAAGGCTCTTGAAACAGAGATCGCGACTCTGAGAGAAGCATTCGTCAACGAGAGCACCACAGTTCAGAATTACATTAAACAGCAAGAAATGCAACTCAGAAAGTGTGACCAAGAAAATCTTATCCTACGCGACATACTTAGTTCTCGAGGCATTCAGTACGAGGCCGAAATGCAGAACCGAAAGAACGGAATGGGTTTAGGTCCGCAGGGAAGCAGAGGGATGAGCCCAAACTACCCAGTTGCACGAACAAGCCCCTACGACAACGTTAATCGTGCACCACCATCAACATCTGGCTATTCGGGAATGCACGAGCCAGCGTATGCGAACGGCACAGTGAGTTCAGCTTCTGGCCACTCACCGATAACACATCACAGCCATTCTCCACATGACCATCAAGACCAGGGTCCCTGTGGCATACGTGATCCTCTCACACCAGATGTAGGCGGAGTCTTTGAGAAAGATCCTCAATTGGGTGTTGATTTTATCCTTGCGTAAGCATCTCGATCGTCCACGTGTATGATTACTGATGAGGTGCAGTCTGGAAGAGACATGTCGAGACCACAGCGAGTACCTTGTTCGGAGGTCGATGAACTCGCCCAACGACCCAGAACAAGCATTATTTTCTGGTCACGTTCTCATGGCTTCTTGCCCTCCACCCAGCCACATAGAAAAAACACCGGCACAAATGGGAGGGTTGCAACCCACGTATCCACATCAAGCACCACAAGTATCCCTGGAGGCACTTAACAGGTTACTCAACCTAAGCAAAGTCATCAAAAGCGAAGGATATGTCGAAGGAGGTCAGGTAACACCAATTATGGCATTGCAATCACTGCGTGGTCACCACAATTATCAGTCTCTCACAAGGGAGGACGTAGCTGGTATGATTGATTCGATCAGAAACAAAGTCCGGTGCTACGGATTCGGTGCGGTGATGGAGGATTTTGAGCTAAGAGATGCACTTGCTGCGGTCTTTGCAACGAAGCCCGAGGCATATGAATCTTTCGGTCGCGACATTACAACAGAAATTGATGATATGTATTCATAGGAGCGCACGAGGTGTTTGAATAAGAATAGGTCACAATCATGGCAAAGCTGGAAGAATGTTGAGCTGGTCTTCTTATCGTGAAGAAAAGTCCATGTGGAAGGGTTAGGCTTCCAGATACCGGTATATCATGTATCAGAGCTTGAGACAAAACATATTCATCCTTCATTTGTGTTCATACCAATATCGAGCAGTTCGGATCGTTACCAATCTTTTTGATAAGTTTGATATTGTCGTTAGTGTTGTGAAAAGCAAGTACGGTATTGTACTACGGTAAGCTGCGAAGCTAAGATGTGCTGACATCCACTAAGTACTTCACTGTATTTCACGTGACTCTGGTCGATCTGCGCAGACTGGCAGAGCTCTCACCTCAATCCAAAAGCCCTGTATAGCGCAGCTTTCACCAAACCACTCTCCTCTCTACGTGTCTAACAGCTCAGCTGCAACTCAAGCGACGAGTTCAGTCTTCACAAGATGATGTCTTCACGAATTGCCCGGCCAGCTCTAGCTGCGGCAGTGCGCCAGACAGCTTCAACTCCTCGAACCGCAATCCGAACATACGCAGCTGCCGCTGCCGATAAAACTAAACCTCCTATTCCTCTATTCGGTCTCGATGGTACATATGCAAACGCATTGGTATGACAGATCCCTCTACCTGAATCAAGCCTGTCAATCAGGGGAAATTTGCAGTTATGGAATTGAAAGGAGACCATGAGGAAGGTATGCTGATTTGTTCGTGAATAGTATACTGCCGCTGCAAAGCAATCTTCTCTCGATTCCACCGCCAAAGCTCTTGCATCACTGCATTCAATTTTCAAATCTGACCCCAAACTCCAAACTATCTTGACTGCCCCAACCCTTTCCGATTCCGACAAATCGCAAATTATAGCAGAACTTGAGAAGCACACTGGTGGTCAAGACAAGTCAAACACTGTAAAGAACTTCCTCCAAGCGCTTGCCGAGAACAACAGACTTGCTCTGCTAGATGGCATCTGTGAGAAATTCGGGACGCTCATGAGTGCGTCGAGAGGAGAAATGGAGCTGATTATCACTACTGCTTCTGTACGTATACATGTCCTCGAACCCACAATCCTTACACCTGGAGTCATATGAAGGCTTGCACGCAACAATCAAGAAAGTAGCACGGGACAATCCAAATCTTGAGCTATATCAACTGTGACGACAAAACTCCCCGCTCTGAGAAGCCGCATCATCACTCAATCGCAGCTGTTTGACGCTAGTCTATCTGGTTCAGGAAGGAAACTGTGGTCGAGGAAAAGCGGACTGGTGTGGGGTGATTGGTCGGGAGATCGTTGATGACCGAGCTTGTCGTTGATCGAGATATTGTTACACGAATGTCGTTTCGAAAGGACTCGTTTGTCAAGGCAGACACAATCAAGTGTTCAGATATCAATGTCACATAATGGTAAATGGTGATGGAGGCTGGTTCAAACTATGCACAGCCGAGCGTCACAAAACTGCGCGTCTGCAACACTAGCGTTATAGGCAGGTTAGCCGAGAGAAGGAGCAGTTCGAGGTGCTGCAAGGGACAGCAGGTTCGGGTATTCGAAGGATACTACGAGTACGACGCATCCAGGACGGTACGAGGCATTCTAAAGTGTCACAAGGAATTGGAGCTTCACATAGACCTAAAACATTATCTCAATGCAAGAACAATACGACTGCTTGGTGTGAGAGAATTCGGGATGTATGAAAATGCATTTTGGGCGGTCCTAGACATTCGCCAACACCAGGAATAAAGGACAGGTATTGTAAAAACGGGTTCAAGAAGAACAACAATGCAAAATGCTACTCTGTTAGGGTATCTATTCCAATCAACCATGTTGCTGATGAAGCAACTGATTACTATTCGTCCAGTGTTGAAGGACGACGACCAATATAGTTGGTAACCACTTCTAATACCACATCGCATTACTTGCTCGCACACCTCTGGCTAGTCGGGCAATTTTGTAATGTCATCATGTCGTTGAGTCATACATGCCATTCATCATAAATATTTCTAGACCTGTTCCCGTACTTTTTGTAGCATGCGTTGAGCAGCTGCCAAACACCATCTTATGACGCCGTATGATGATTAAACCCAACCGTAGCCCCGAAAACACGTTCAGTATCGGTAGATGTCGCTCTTGAAAGGACCCTCAACCTCGAGGCCGAGGTAGTCAGCTTGAGTTGTAGTGAGCTTCGTCAACTTAGCATTCACGTGGTCAAGGTGAAGAAGAGCAACCTGTTCATCCAAGACCTTGGGCAGGACGTAGACTCCGACATCCTTCTTGCCAACTTTGCCAAACTCTGGGTACTTCTCACCGAATTTCTCGTCCTCAGCCTTGTACAACATGATCTGAGCAAGGACCTGGTTGGAGAAGGAGCAGGACATGACGAAGGACGAGTGGCCGGTAGCACAGCCCAAGTTGACAAGACGACCCTCAGCGAGGAGAATGATGTTGCGGCCGTTCTTCATCTGGAAGCGGTCAACTTGTGGCTTAATGCTTTGAACCTTGGCGGCATTCTTCTTGAGCCATGCCACATCGATTTCGATGTCGAAATGGCCGATGTTGCAAACAATGGCGTCGTTTCGCATGACCGAGAAGTGATCGCCTGTGATGATGTCTCGGCAGCCGGTGGTAGTAACAAATATTTGAGCTTGAGGAGCGGCCTCTTCCATAGTTGTGACTTGGTAGCCGTTCATGGCAGCCTGGAGGGCGTTGATGGGGTCGACTTCAGTAACCATGACACGAGCACCCATGGTGTGTAGAGCTTGAGCACAACCCTTGCCAACATCACCAAAACCAGCAACAACTGCAATCTTGCCTGCAATCATCACATCTGTGGCTCGCTTGATACCATCAATCAGCGATTCTCGGCAGCCGTAGTGGTTGTCGAACTTGCTCTTGGTAACACTGTCGTTGACGTTGATAGCTGGGATGAGCAGACCTTTGCCCTTGAGCATTCGGTACAGGTGGTGCACACCAGTTGTGGTCTCCTCAGATACACCGTAGCAGTTCTTGAGCATCTCCGGGTACTTATTGTGGACAAGCGCGGTCAAGTCACCGCCATCGTCAAGGATGAGGTTAAGGTGCTTGCCGTTGTCAAAGGCCAACAATTGTTGTTCAAGGCACCATTCATACTCTTCATCGGTCTCTCCTTTCCAAGCAAAGACGGGTGTACCACCAGCAGCAATGGCAGCAGCAGCATGATCTTGCGTAGAAAAGATGTTGCAACTCGACCATGTAACTTCGGCACCAAGGGCTTTGAGAGTCTCGATGAGGACAGCAGTCTGAATAGTCATGTGTAGGCAGCCTGCAATTCTGGATCCTGCAAGTGGCTGATCTTCACCATACTTCTCTCGAATGGCCATCAAACCTGGCATCTCGATTTCGGCGAGCTCGATCTCTCTCCGACCGAAGGCGGCCAGAGAGATATCAGCCACCTTATACTTCTGTGCTGGTGCTGCGGAACCCATCTTTGCAATAGTATGATGTTGATTTCTGAATTCAAAAAGGATGGTACTGCGTGTTCAATATGGGTATAATTTGGATATAGAAAAAAGACTGGAATGTGGTGTGGTAGAGAAGTGTCCTGGCTAGGAAATTTGTTGTTGAATGATATGATGGTTTTGCTCCTCAAAAAATTCTTGGAGACTTTCTCAGCGCAGTTGATGCCCCGCCAATGAAACCACCACATGATCTGACCAGGCTACTGATATTCCGGCAGATGCAAGATCTCGCCAGTTAGTGAGAGACAATGGTTTTACAGCATGGTCCAAGAACGCCTTCCGTAGGCAACCACTCATATTCTTTTGCCAGAGATATGCAAGCCATCATTAAACTGTCTATCGCAGCGTTCTCGGTTCCTACACAATGCATAGTGCCTCGATCAGAAAATAGAATTGACGGATCGCCAGGGCTCATGTGAGGGCATTCTTGCCTCACCCCATATCTGTTCAGGCAGGCTCCTTTGTCTGTTCTATCATGGACTCGAAACAGAGCCTCCCTCTTAAGTAAACGGTAGCCCTGCTTTCGCTGTAGTGCCGTGCGGTGTTTCAAACACCTAAATCCGGAAATGGTAGTTCATCTTCTCGGACCCTGTTACGCTTACTGGCACTACTGCTATACGATCTCATGACCATCCGGGCCGGGGGTACAAGCAAACAAAGAACAAACTTCTGTATTGTACAACGACGACGACGATGGAATTTCATTTTCTTTGTTTCAGTTCAATGCAATTCACTTCCGCCTCGCTGTGCTGCTGCGTTGCGTACGGAGTATGGTGTAGCAATCAAGCAAGCAGCTCTATTTACACACAAACACATACCATGTCCTTCCTCCAGCAACTTCGTAGTGCTTTTTGCCTCGGATATTTTAAACCGAATCAGTCAACATTTTGTTCATTCTGCTTATTTTGCTGGCGACAGAGTAGTCGATTGTGCGCTCGCCGATCTCGACAATGAGACCACCCATAATTTCGGGGTTGACTTTGGTGGTAACTTTTAGTTTCTTGCCCTGGGAGTATTCGGATTTGGACACGGCAGATTCGAGGCGGCGGATGAGTTTGGAATCGAGATCCTGTGCGAGAGATTGTTAGCGTAGATATCTGGATGTTAGAGTGCAGATTTCCATTGGGTTGTGTTGGCTTGTTAGTTGAGTGGTGATGCGGCTTCTCAGAGCGGGGAGTTTTGTCGTCACAGTTGATATAGCTCAAGATTTGGATTGTCCCGTGCTACTTTCTTGATTGTTGCGTGCAAGCCTTCATATG
>Ga0115854_10161_pt1 | contig 14942 bp, 19 predicted proteins | sample InSIn2SAF170_FD_83868 | JGI IMG/M metagenome (GOLD analysis project Ga0115854, IMG submission 83868)
TGACAATGTACACAAGATTAAGAAGGGAGGGGAAACTCCCGAACAGTGTACCCAATATACTTATAAAAATCTATAAGTTATTTTACAAGTTTGCAATGTTTTACAACAGTGTGACAATCTTCCCGTGCACACCAGTCTGTGCATCCTATCGTGCAGGCCTTCCCACCTCTATACCCGTGTCGTGCAACCCTCCGCACTGTTCACCCAAACCCTGAACCGGTTGTGCAACCCATGCACAATTTTCATTCAGCCTTCCTAGGTCGTGCAGCCCACCCAGGTCGTGTGACCTACCCAGGTTTTGCAGGATCTTTGTTTCATAGACCCGTGTCAAAATTTCGTTTAGAAAACTTGTTTGCAAACCTGTGTTTTGAAACTCATTTAGTAACTTTTTTTCAAACTCGTGTGTTGAAACTCGTTCCAAAATCTCATTCAAGATTTTCATTCAGAATATTCGTTCGGACTATTCATTCAGCACAAAATCGTTCAAGACTTCATTATGCTCGTCCATGTGGGCACATGCCTAGTCGTGCCCTTGCACGCCCTGAAGTTCACTCGAATGAGCCAAAGGCTTTAGACTTGTTTGTCCTTCTTGAACTCAATTGAGATGATGGATGCCTTGGACGAACTTCACTTTGTTCAAAATATATGTATGTTTCCCAAACGATTTATGAAATGACACGTCCATTCAACCTATTTTGTTTTCTTCACCCAATTGACCTAGCCTATGTGCACCACCCAGCCGACTCGTGTGACTGGTGTGCCTCGTTTTGTTGAACACCCTCAGACTCTTTCACCTTGTTCAATCAAACCAACTCATTTGGACAAACACCCTCACATGACTTCGCCTATTCATTCGGGTGGATGCCCTCGCATGACCTCTTCTATCCACACACCTTGTCGCAGTCATCGTATGTATTCCCATCTATTTAACCATCGTCACATCTTTAACCGAACTTGTTATTCGCACGCCTTTAACTGAACTTGTCTCCATGCACATTTAATCGAACTTCCCATCTACATGCCTTTAACCAAACTTGTTGGCACATTCCTTTAAGCGAGCACCAATCATCTTTAACCAAACACATGTGCCCACCGTTATGTCTGCACGCCCATCACACAACTCGGGTGCGTTTGTACCTGCATCGTCAGTTTTTAGACTCTCTCACTCACCAATGGTCATCATGGGCACTCAACCAACTCAAGTCCATGACATCCTCCCCCACTATAAAAAAAAATCGCCCTTGATGACACCATCCCATCAACTCCATCACCAAGATCAAAATGTGGCAAAGTGTCATCAGCTCCAACACAAATGTCCATACTTCCCAACTCTCTACTTGGCATCACACGAACCTCTACCAAGGCTCATGACTGCATGTATGGGTAAGATTCCTAAATCCATGGTCATCAACCAAACTCATCAAAATCCTCCATTATGCCCCATCATGTGGAAGGATTCTCCCTCCAACTCAGCTGCATGCTACGAGCGTAACTCATATCGTGTTAATCCACCATGTATCATCATCGTCATGTGAACTGCTATTGTGATACTGCAACACAACTCAAACACATCTTAGGACATTGACATCCCTCATGACTTGAATTAGTTGGGTGGTTAGTCCAACTATCATGCTCAACCCATGAGAATTCATCTCCTAATGCCTTTTTCGGTCATTTCTCCAACATCCTGTCACATCCTCAACTTGATCAAGAACTCCTCCCATAAATCCAATTCTCAATTTTTTATATCCAGGTCCATGAAGAAACCACCATCTCATCTGCAATATGTTATCCATCAAATCTATTAAAGGGGATACTCTAAACTGTCCTCATCATCTCGCCCATGTGCTTCCCATGAACATATACAAATAGCCTCCATGTCCATCCAAAATGGTTAAGTCTCATCAACTCAACCTATTCCCAGGTGCTCCAACTAAGGCACCCCCATCGCTACAACTCCATCCAAATCCAAGGTGTTTCATCTCTATCATATCTATCAAGTCACTCTTCATGAACACACCCCACAATGTGCCCAAGGTATGCATCCCATCCTGCATCAAGGTCAATTACAACATCTAACCTTAACTCATCGATGAACCAGATACTCCAAGACCACACAATTATGAAGTCTCCATCAGCTAAAAATATCTCAAGTCATCATGATCTCCCATGAACCATTTCCATCAATCTCCTTAGCAAGTACACTTGTCTCCATCTCAAGTTCCATGCAAGCTACCTCTTCCCTCTCGGGCATATGAATACTCTCATAGGTTTCCCATGTTTCCAAAAACAACCATGGCCTTATTGTCCAAATGTGCACAACATCCCCACCGGCTCATCTGCAAAATTTCTCCATATCGCACCAGTAAGTCCATCCACACAACATCCCTATCTTGGCACTTCTTATTTGATGCCCATAAGTGGTATCTCTATGAGTGCTCTTACATAATGTCCCTTCACGGAGTCTCCCATGTGCCCATCTATCCAACTTAATGCTCGTGACTTCAACTTCCCATCTTGTCCACTCTAGTAAACCCCACACAACATTGGTCTTGACATCCTTTCTTTCATTCAAGTTAGTGCCCTCGGTCACTCTACCATCATAATGTTGTCACATGTCTCTTCCTTTATTGTTGCCTCCCCCACTAAAGGTCGGTGAAGACTACCTCTTGGTCTCAACCATAAAGAAGTCTACCCAAGTATCATGTACCATAACTCTGGTGTGCCCTTCCTTTAATCTCTACATGAGTCATGTTAGGCATAGCCAATTCTCCACTTGGATAAGGATGACCCATCCATTGCAAAGTTCATCATGTTCCACCCTTGTCATGGGCATTTTCACCTTCTTCTATAAGAGAAAAAACTACCCCAACAAGTCTTGCAACAATTAATGATCTTTACTGCCCCAACGCATAAGGTATCATTGTAATCATCCATGGTAAGGTTTTCCATCACATTGGAAAACTTTCTTTTGCCATCCCTGCATATGGCCCATCCAGCAAAAGCATGACTGAAACACAAGTAACAAAAATACTTACACCTTCATGAGGTCTCTCCATGCGAATGCCTCCTTCCTCCAATGTTTGCAATGTGCACAAATCTGGTCCAACTTAGGTTGGTTCAATCATCCCAAGTTCCTCCTCTTTTTTTGGCATATCTATAACATCCTCCAAATTCGGTTCAAATAGTAGGTTGTATCCCAAAAAACTCCTCTTATTTATGCATCCCAGTTTCCTCTTCAACATGGATATAACTATGACATGCTCTTCCTCAAGAGTCCTTTTCACTTCAAGCTCAGTTTCCTTCATCCATAGCAGACCTTTCTCTTCTTTAAAATTCAACATTCCTGCTTCTATACAGTCCAATTTTCCCACAATTTCATAGAATTCACTTTTATTCGTGTCAGATATACCTTCCTTAGCTAATGCACGAAGAGCCTCTCCTATTGCACGAAGATCCTCTCATGTTGCACGAAGTTCTTCCCACAACTCTATCAATATTTATTCAATATCTTGTAATTATGCGAGTGGACTTTGTTTAGCTTGACTCAGCCCCATGGTGTGCCTCTCCCAATCTTTAAAACTCAAAATTAGCTCAATCTGCCCTGAACCAAGCTCTGATACCATCTGTCACAAAGTGGCAGATGTATCATTGCTTCACAACTTTGAAAAAGACCTATTTCTACAAAACAGGCTATGAAGCCATCTATCACACCCCCACACTAGTGGTGACTCAATTTCCACTTGTGGACGGTGTGTGGCACCGACCAACCTTTTTGTTTCTTACTACTATTGTTCATGGACTACGCATATCACCAGCACTTAGATTATTTTTTGTTAAGTGTTCACTTCTTCATATAAATTCAATAGAAATACCTTCATTTAACTTTCATTAACATCTACTTCATAACATGTATGAATTCATCCAAAACAATAATATGACAATCTACACAATATTATGAAGGGAGGGTCAACTCTTGAATAGTCTACAATGTTTTACAACTGTGCGACAATCTTCCCCGACACACTAGTCTGTGTAGCCTATCGTGTAGGCAAGCCCACCTGTCTACCTGTGTCGTGCAGCCCTCTGCACTGTTCACCCAAATCCTGAATCGGTCGTGTAACCTGTTAGCACTCCAGGAAGCTCTCCTAGGTTGTATCTTAGAGATGCTTGGAAACATATAAATCTTAAATATCATTCTTTGAACTATTGGAATAGAATTGGGTTTGGATGAAGTCAGATGATTGTTTCAACTCTATTTTCACTCAAAACATGCATGAACACCCTCAGCTTAATAAGACTTTCAACCACTAATGCTCAATAGTTTGTAGCTTCAATGGATAGATGGAGAATGCTGACTATACTGGTAGATACATACATAAACACATATGAATGGCTAGCTACATAAAGTAAATGAAGCTTACAAATCTAATTTATTAATGCAGAGATAAGATGATAGTTATCTAGAATTTCACAGATAAGAAAACATGATAACCCATTCAAGTGCAAGCTTAGAATAGAGGGAAAGATGGCGATTGAACATATAACAACAAAAGAAGCTTGTATTACTTGAATGAAGACGAGACGTTGGAAGGAATAGAGTATCCACGGTCTTCAAAATTTGAACCCTTGTTTCTTCTAACTTTCAGCCATTTATAGGCTTTTTACAATGCTCTCAAGCTCTCTAAGGCTCGAGATGTTTTAATCTATCCCCTCTGGCTTCTAACTACTTGATGCCATAATTAGATAAACATGAGCCAGAGGTCTCTTTTTATAACAACACAGTAACCAAATTTTGGTAATTTTCCCACGCTATCCAGTGGCTCACTCGTGCCAGCGACGTTCCATGACCATTTTTGTTGGTTGGGCTACACCATGTTGTTGTTTTTTCCCCTTTCAGGCATATATTTTGTTATTTCAGTTCACTTGTATAACTGTCAAAAAATACTAACATAGCCAAAACAGAGCATAACAGAGCTATTGGAGGCCAAAACATATATAGATATGCATTTCTCACTATCGGTGGCAAATATATAGATAGGGCTATATACACTATCGGTGGCATAAAACCATACATATATGCAATACATTATCGGAGCAAGCATAAATATCAGTGATAGTGGAAATTAGTAGTTCGGCCATGTGCCATCACCCCAAACCCCCGATTGTGATACATATATGCGGACTAGCTGCAACATTGTGCTTTGGTTTAATGTATATCACATCTGCCCATCGCATAAGGCCCAAAGGGTTGTCCTCCACAAAGCACCGATTGTGATTGCGAGACCGGACCCGAAGCAGTTATAGATGTAAGAATAATATTTTTGAAGTCTGACTTATGGCCAAAGCGGAGCAAGAGGAGATGTGGAGCCTCAGGAATAAAACAGGGGATATTTCCATTAAAATAGTAGTGCTGCACTTCAGGGGCTAACACTGGCTCCTTCTGGGAATGAAATCCTCCTCGTGAGGTTTCAAGAACTCCAGACTACTGCCTTTCTAGTAATAACCAAGACAAACTTATCTCCTAGTGTTCCATTGGGCATGGAGTTTATTTGCAAAAAAAACAAAAATTGAAAGAATCTACTACAATACTAAGGCCTTTAAAGCCTCATATGGAGTAAAGTTTCAAAAACCACCCATTGACTAGGCCATCAAAAACACCTCCCCCCTCCAAATTGTGCAGAATGAAAGTATTGTTCATCTGAACTTAAGTAATGACAAATGGTCACGCCCATAAGGCATCAAAGTTACCATGGTTTCCATTCTTTTCCTTCAATGCATCCCATTTGAGAACCCAATCACCAATCTGAAAATTGTCCTTTTTTGCCTTTCTATCAAAGGTTTCTTTGATCTTCTTCTAATGAATTCTTGACTTCTCAACTAGTTGTTCTCTGATCTGCTATAATTCAACCAAGTTACTCATTCTCCTCACCATGTCATTCTCTTCATCTTGTTCTTCTTGCAAGAATTTGGCCACAAGGAGAATCAACTGGATAGGAAAAAAACATCAGCACCATAAACTAGCTTAAATGGAGAATTTCCTATGGACTTCTTGTTGGAACTTTGTCAACCCACAATGCAAACTTCAACTTGGAATCCCAGTTCCTTTTGTTGTCCTCCAGCAATTTTTTTATTATCCTTACAAGACTCTTGTTAGATGATTCTGCTAGCCCATTGCCTTGAGGATAATATGAGGTAGAATGCACCAATTGAATGCCCATGGATTCACACATGTCCACCAATTCTTCTACCCTGAAATTTGTGGCATTATCAGTGACTAGTTTGATTGGGCAACCAAATCTAGTGAAAATATTCTCATTCAAGAACTTTATAATAGCCTGATGATTAGCGTTTTTAGTGGGTATAGCCTCAATCCATTTGGTGAAATAATCAATGGCTACTAAGATCCATTTATGATGGCCACTGGAATGTGGATTGATCTAGCCTCAATCCATTTGGTGAAATAATCAATGGCTACTAAGATCCATTTATGATGGCCACTGGAATGTGGATTGATCTCACCTAAGAAGTCTAATCCCCATTGTTGGAAGGGACCATTGGTGTGTACTGGCTTCAAGGGTAGAGACTTTAGCTGTTGTCTTCCTGCAAACCTCTGGCATTTATCACAAGAATTCACAAAATAAAATACATTAGAGAATAGAGTGGACCAATAATACCCAGATTTTAGGATCTTGTGGGTCGTGGCTTTCTAATAATGATGCCCTCCGCAGATACTAGAATGGAACTGGTGCGTGACTTCCATAGATTGTCTTTTGTCTAGACATCTCAAGAGGATCCCTGATGGATCTTTCCAATAAAGCAAGTTTTTATTAATGCAGAATTTGGCTGATCTGAGCTTAATGGCCCAGGCTTAACTCGAGCTAAGCCTTGGAGGGACTTTTAGTTTCTCCAAAAAGTGAACTGCAATGGAATACCATTCACAGGTGGCTATATTTTCAGCCAAAGACTAATTCTTCTCTCGCTCTTTTGATGCTTCCTCTATTCGCTCACCACCTAAATTTGAATCCATGAAATTGATGTCTAACAAACTACAATTTTCCTCAGCCATAAGCTTAGCTAAGCCTTGGCCTTTAACAAGCTTGGTGGGCTTCACCTCTATGCTAAACTCTATGGATTTTGCAATCCATTTAGTTCTCTTTCCATCAATATCTGGTTGAGTTAGGATGTCTTTTACTGAGGCTGAAGGTACATGCACAACCACTATGGAATAAAAAAAATAAACTCTAAATTCCTTTAAAGATTTTATGAGAGCATAAGCTTGTTTTGCAATAAGGTCATACCTTAGTTCAACGTCCCTTAGAGTTTTGCTGAAAAAGGCCACAGGGTGCTCTAACCTTCATCATTTTTCTACAATAGAATTGTTGCAAGTGTATCATAAGAGGTAAAAGAGAAGATATAAAACTCCCTGTGTGGGAGCTTCCATGATAGCTTGTTTGATGGATTCAAAATAGCTTCTTTCACCATTTGTCCATTTTATTTATGATCCTTTCTTCAGCATGCAAGTGATGTGCTTCACTAGCTCTGCGAAGTTTGGAATAAACATCTTGACAAAGTTAATCTTACCCAGGAAAGATTGAATGTCCCTTTTTTACCTTAGGATGGAAAATCTATGAATTGCTTGAACTTTTGCTGTATCGATCTTCACACCTTGAACATAAACAATATGTCCTAACATTTTGCCTTCTTTTAGAGAAAACTATGACTTCTTTGGGTTCATAGAAATTCCAAAACATCTGCACTTTAGAAACACCTTCTTCAAATGCTGCAAACGGTCCTTGTGACTATTGGAAAAGATTTTTATGTCATCAAGGTAAATAAGGACAAACTTGTCCTTCTCTCGCACAAAAGTTGTGTCCATGGCCCTCTGAAAAGTAGCCCCAGCATTCATCAGTCCAAAAGGCATCTTGGAGTACATGAAAGTGCCCCAAGGAGTATTGAAGGCGGCCTTTTCCTGATCTTCTGGATGTACAACAATTTGATTGTAACCTAAAAACCCATCTAAGAAAGACATAACTCTAGCCCCTGAAACTTTTTGCAGCAATTGTTCCATCTTAGGTAGGGGGTAGTTGTCTTTTTTAGAGTATTTTTACAAATCTGAAGTCAACACTAAGATTGATTTCTTCATTCTTCTTTCTTACTACCACAAGGTTAGCTATCCACTTTGAATACCTTAGGGGAACTAAAATCTTGGCATCCAACATCTTCTTGATTTCCTTTTCAATCAAAGGTAATAAGAGAGGGTTGATAGGTCTTAATTTCTGCTTAAAAGGGATAGTGTTCTTCTCCAATGGAATTTTATGTTGAATGATGTTGGTGTCATAGGTCTTAAGATCAATGTACTCCCAAGCAAAAATATCAGAAAATTGTTTCATCAAGGTGCAATACTCAGAACTTTGGGCAGAAGACAAGTGAGTGGACATATTTATGTACTTCAGATGGGTTGGACTCCCTACATTATGTTTATGAACAATAGACTCATTTTCTTTTTTGGTAGGCTTATAAGGTACATCATTATGATCGAAAAACTTCTCTAGGGGCACCAATCCTTTGAGATTGTCAAGCAGATATGGTCTATATTTCACCTAAACTTCATAAGTCAATTTAGGAGGCAAAGGAGAAATAAATGTGCTAGCAGGCACAGCAAGGGAATCAGCAAGCTTGTTCTTCATTCTTGGGATGTAAGAAATGTTGAAAATATTAAAAGAGTCCTAGAGCTTCCATACCCCATCCCTATATGCGTTTAGCCTTGGATGCTTTGCTTGGAAAGTTTTGTTGACCTATTTAATGATAAGGTTTGCATCTCCAAACACCTTCAGACCTTTGATGCCTATTTCTTTAGTAGCGTTTAAAGCCCAATATCAAGGCTTTGTATTCTACTATGTTATTTGTGACCTAAAAAGTTAACTTGAAAGATAAATGAATGCATTCTTATGTGGGGGACACAAGGACTACACCTGCCCCTACAACTTCCTTAGAGCAAGCTCCATCCAAGAACATGTCCCAAATTTGTGGGCCTTCTTCCTCTGTGATCTGGAAAACCAGTTTCTTAAGCTGCATGGAGGCCAACTAGGATTCTTCAATCTAAAGAATACAGGCTCCAAAATTAGTGTCGGCAACATAGATGGGATGATTAGTGGGATTCCTTTCATCACTAATCATATAAGCCAATTGATCTTCTCTGTATAATCTCCTATTCTCACCTCCAAAAACTGGGACAATAGCATAGGACAGATCATTTTGCAATGTTCCACCTAATCTCTTGATCCAACCTCTCGAGAGAAACATACCAAACTTGGGGGGTACATCTGCTACCAAAATATCCATCATCATGCTCTTCATTGGGAGCTGAGACAAGGTGATGGCTAGGTCTTTGATTAATCCCAAACATTTCACTTTTCTAGAGTCAAAAGAAAACAAGTCATGATAAGACTTGGTAATGTCAAGACCGAACTCATGCATGTCCAAAAGGAAGTTGTAAAGGATTTTGTCATGAATAGTCAAAGAGACATAGAATGATGGGGAGTTGGCATCACAATTTTCAATAATTAGGCTGAGAACAATAGTTGGTTTGTTGTCTTGTAGATTTACATAGTCGGTGGAGGCTTGGATGGCTTTATGCTCAAGGGCATTGAGGATAGATCTTTTGAAGGACTCCTTTTTCACTAGTTCAATCAGAGATATAGGTATGCTTAGCTTTTGAATTTCTGATTCAAAACTGAAAGGAGAAGGATACTTTTCAAGGCCTCTTACCTCATGAGCTGGAGCTTTGAGGATGATAGGATCAACTATTGTTTGTTTCTGCTTATTAGCTTGTTGTATTACAGGGACAGCATCTCTCTGAGCAGGAGTTTCCTTGGCATTATTCATATTTCACCTCGGATTATATTTGTGTTGATCAGTAGTTTGCAGAACAACTCCACCATCCCACTCTTGGCTGATCTGGTCATTGAATAATGAATTTTCATAGGCAGTTGAGGTCAAAAAGGAGGCACTGGCTTGTCTTCTAGGCAATGGATCTCATCATCTTCTTCAAACTACTCTTCTTCCAGGACTACATTCTGGAAATGGGTCTTTACCCTTTGGTCTTCATTAGCATCTTTGCTTCTTTGCAGAATCTACAACTACTCATTAGCTCTTCTAAATGGATTTGGATTTCTAGGAGCAAATATATTACGAACTCTTCCTTTCCCAGGGTGTTGCTAAACCTTTAATTTGGAGATTTCAGAGGCTAATGACTCTATCATCTTAGTCATTTTATCTATCTTGGGATCTGAAGATGATGAAGATTCGCTCCTCTATCTCCTTCTATCAAAATTCCCCTTGAGCTTCTCCATAGCCATGATGTTTGATTCTACTTCCAAGGTTGAATCCTGCATATCAACCAAGGTAGCACATCGTCTCTCCCTCAACAGTAGACAAAATTCAGAATCAAAGGCACTAGCATAGGTGATTTTAGCAGAGGTAGTGGTGGGTTTTACTTTAGCTGGTATCTTGTTGTACATGTGGTTAAACCTCTTATTAAAATTAGACAACAACTCACCATTTTCCCTCTTTAAGTTCCCAAAATTGGTGTGGTAGTAGAGTAGATCCTTCTTATCCCCCCAATGCTTTATGAATGCATCATCTAAAGCCTCAATATTTGTTATAGACCTTGGAGTCAGTTCTCTGAACCATTTTCTAGCCTCTCCATCTAGACTTTGGACAAAGACTCTCATCCATACATCATCTTCACTAATGTTCAGGTTATCATCATAGCTATAGAATGATTCAAGATGTTCCTCAGCTGTAACACCTTCAGTGCCAGTGAACTTAGGCCTATACTTCTAATATTCTCCAGTAGGTGTGGCATTCAAAGGAATGAGCAGTACTAGAGGTCCATACCTAGCAGTTATGATTCTTTCCATTTTGGTAGGTGCTTGTGGTCTTGCCATAGCTATGGTGGCTACAAGGGTACTGGAAGTTTGAATGATAGAGGGTTGAGGAGTGGCTGATAAGACTAAAGGAGTATGATGGATAGGAGGAGGGGCTTCCTTTAGGCTTACAACGAAAGGAGAACCTAAAGAATAAGGAGCTCTATGAATCTCTAAGATATTTTCTTCACTGCTAGTATTAGATGATATACTCTCAACATGTATTTGTTCTATTACATGATTTTATTGAAGAGATATAGAATATTGTTTACATCTACCTAAACCTGATGCTCCTTTCTACAACACCTTTCTTTCTTTGATGATTTTTTCAGGATCAGATACTAGGTCAACTAGTGGCTTCTGAGGATTTCTCCTAGTATGCCTCACAAACTAAGCCAGCACTATGGAGTGGAGTCACCAAGAGGTTCGACCTCCAGTAGATTCGCCAGATAGATGATTACAACCAAAAAAGTGTCCAAACTTTTTCTATCATCAAAGTTGGATCTGTGTCGTTCCCCAGGGAAGCTGAGCTTCAGTCTCCTCTCCCCGACAATAGCGCCAATTATGTTAGCACTCCTGGAAGATCTCCTAGGTTGTATCTCTTAGATGCTTGGAAACATATAAATCTTAAATATAATTCTTTGAACTATTAGAATAGATTGGGGTTTGGATCAAGTCAGATGACTGTTTCAACTCTATTTTCACTCAAAACATGCATGAACACCCTCAGCTTGACAAGGCTTTCAACCACTAATGCTCAATAGTTTATAGATTCAATGAATAGATGGAGAATCCTAACTACACTAGTAGATATATATAAAAACACATACGAATGGCTAGTTACATAAAGTAAATGAAGCTTACAAATCTAATTTATCAACGCAAAGATAAGATGATAGTTATCTGGCATTCAACAAAGAAGAAAACATGAATAACCCATTCAAGTGCAAGCTTAGAATAGAGGGAAATATGGCGATTGAACATATAATAGCAAAAGAAGCTTGTGTTACTGGAAAGAAGATGAGACACCAGGAGGAATAGAGTATCCACAGTCTTCAAAAGTTGAACCCTTGTTTCTTCTAACTTTAAACCATTTATAGGCTTTTTACAATGCTCTAGGGCTCTTTGAGGCTTGAGATGTCTTAATCTATCCCCTCTCGCTTCTAACTACTTGATGCCATAACTAGACAGACATGAGCTAGAGGTCTCTTTTTCTAACAACAAAGTAACCAAATTCTGGTAATTTTGCCACGTTATCAGGTGGCTCGCTCATGCCAGCGATATTCCATGGCCATTTCTGTTAGTTGGGTTTCATTGTGCTGTTGTTTTTTCCCCTTTCAGCCATATATTTTGTTATTTCAGTTCACCTGTCTCACTATCAAAAAATACTAACATAACCAAAATATAGCATAACGGAGTTATCAGAGGCCAAAACATATATAGATATGCATTTATCACTATCGGCGGCAAAACATATATAGATAGGGCTATATACATTGTCAATGGCATAAAACCATACATATATGCAATACACTATCGGAGCGGGCATAAATATCGGCGAAAATGGAAATTGGCGGTTCGGCTATGTGCCATCACCCCAAACCCTCGATTGCGATACATATATGTGGACCCGCTGCAACATTGCTCTGGTTTAATGTATATCACATCCCCCCATCAAATAATGTCCAAAGGGATGTCCTCCGCAAAGCACCGATTGCGATTGCAAGACCAGACCCGAAGTAGTTATAGATGAGAGAGTAATATTTTTGAAGTCCTGCTTATGGCCAAAGAAGAGCAAGAGGAGACGTGGAGCCTCGAGGATAAAATAGGGGAGATTTCCATTAAAATAGTAGCACTGCACCTCAAGGACTAACATAACCCATGCACAATTTTCATTCAACCTGCCTGGGCCATGCAACCCACCTAGGTCGTGCAGCCCACCCAAGTCATATAGCCCACCCGAGTCATACAGCCCACCTGCCTCGTGAAGCCCACCAGGGTCATGTGAGCTAGTTGAGTCATGCAAGAACTTCATTTGACAGGCCCGTGTTAAAATTTCATTCATCAAACTCATTTCCAAACTTGTGTGCCTAAACTCGTTCAGGAACTTGTTTCCAAACTCGTGTTCCAGAACTCATTCCAAAATCTCATTTAGGATTTTCGTTCGAAAAATCTATTCTGCCAAAACTTGTGCAAAAAATTCGTTCAAGACTTCGTTTTGGCCCTCACATTCCTTGCAGTTCACCCAAAGGATCCAAATGCTTTAGACGTGTTTGTCCTTCTTGAACTCAATTGAGATGATGAATGCCTTGAACAAAATTCACTTCGTCCAATATATATGCTCGTTGGCCAAACGATTTATGAACCGACATGTCTATTCGACCTGTTTCGTTTGCTTCACCCAACCGACCCCACCTGTGTGCTCCACCTGGTCGGCACGTGTGACTTGTGTGACTCATTTGGTCGAACGCCCTTGGATTCCCTCACCATGTTCGATCGACCCAACCCGCTTGGCTCGAACACCCTCACACAATTTCACCCATTCATTTGGGTGGACGCCCTTCGATGCCCTCTCATGACCTTGCCTGATCGCACTCATAGTCCGCACGCTTGTCTGCATGTTTGTCTGTATGCCCATCCACACATCTTTAACCAAAGTTGCCATCTATATACCTTTAAATGAACTTGTTTTCACGTGCCTTTAACTGAACTCGCCATTTACATGCCTTTAACCAAACTTATCTACACATGTCTTTAACTGAGCACGAGTCTCCTTTAACTAAACATGGTTGTCGATCATTACAATGTACTCGCCACTATGTTTACACGCCAACTTCACAACTCAAGCGTGCTCGTACTCGAAGCACCATTATTTGGCATAAATGTATTTTAGTACAAAATTATTTAAACACTAAAATTAACATATAATTAAAAACTAAACTAAGAAAAATATTTACATTATAAAATTTCCTTATTCAATGGATTATAAAAAATGATTAACATATTTTATATGGAAAAAAATATAAATATTTAAAATTAACCTGATAAATAAATACAATGATAAAAAGAGATGTTTTTGAAGAAAGATCTAACGTCAACTGAAAAATGCATCTTATAAATCTATTTTACTTCATAACTTTTGAGTATACGCATAGTAAGGAAAAATTTACTTCATCGCTCTTGAGTATATTCATAGTAAGGAAATATATTGCATAGAGAGACACATTTCTTTGTATGACATCTACGATTCCGTCCATGGTCAATGTAATCTTATATATGTTTTTTTTTTTAAATAAATATAAAATACTTTTTAAATAAAAAAATATATTTATTTATATGTATTTAATAATATATTAATCATTGAAAAAATATGTTAATGCAATAATGTGATCTATGAAAAATACAATTTTATTTTTATTTTTAATAAAATAATAAAGTATCTTAATATTTATTTTAAGTAAAATATTTCAATAACAGATAAATATATAATATATGGAGTTAAAAAAGTATAAGTATGAATTGCTACTCTAACTATTTTACATTTTAGCTATAAAATATATTTTCAGATTATTTTGTTCAAAATCCAATAAAAATTTGTTAGAATTGTAAGTTTAAATTAGGTAATTTACTTTACAAATACACTTTCAATTTATTTTGTCTAAAATCTAATAAAAAATTGTATACAGTGTGAAATTTGTAATGTGGTGTAAAATAAATTTTTCATGTGAAATAATAAGAAAGATAAAAGTTATACATAATTTGAAACTTTAAAATAAACTAAAATGAAAATAATTTATTTTATTTTAAAATTTAGGAATTTGTTCGGTAAATTGGTTCGCGGGTGACGGTGAGTTTGATACGTGAGCCAAAACGTATTTTCAAAAGCGGTGAAATTGATTTTCATAGTTTTAAAACCATGAACGAATTGTTGGGAGTTTTTTCCTAAAGCCAACGTTGTCAAAATTATCCAACAGGATCATAAGGCGTCGTCAAATTATTAGTTAACTCTGA
>Ga0115854_10162_pt1 | contig 14887 bp, 12 predicted proteins | sample InSIn2SAF170_FD_83868 | JGI IMG/M metagenome (GOLD analysis project Ga0115854, IMG submission 83868)
TACAAATTCTGCCAACTTGAGCTCAGAAGAACTCATAGAGATAATCAAGAAGCAAGCCATCAAGGATATACGCGAGAGGGTCAAAAATAGCGGAATAGTCTACCCAACTCTGGAACAGATCGAAGCCGAGAAGAAGGCAAAAGCAGAGAAGAAGAAAAGACAAAAAGCAGCATATCAGAGAGAGAGACGCGCTAAAATAGCGGCATCCAAGATAGCGCAGCGTGATTCAGAGGCTCTTACCCAACAGCCGTCAGGTGTATCAGCCAATGCTGTATCCTCCGTCTCAACTACGCTTCTCACCTCCACCGTTATGGTAGCTTCGGCATTCAGCATGGACGCTGTTCCCGCACGACATGCCAATGCAGTTCACTCGGCACATGTGAAAGAGGATGAGGAAGAAGTGGATGAGCTGGCCTCAGAGGCTGGTGATGATGTTGCCGAGTCTGGTATGATGGCACTAGACAACCCGGTTGAGACCGTCCCACCATCGCTACCTCCAAGGCCGGTTATCGATGGATACCATCCTGCTTTGATCATTCCCTCCCCAATTCTGAAAATCGAAGACCAAGATGATGGCATTGTAATCAGCTCAGACGAAGATGTTACGGCGAATGAAGCAGCCGAGGCAGCCAGCTTGAAGGCTTTGAATGCGCGACAAAAGAAGGAAAAGAAAGGAACGAAGAAACGGGCTAAACTGTTCATCAAGGCTGAAGAGAGGGAGATATATGCACTTGAGGACATGCTTGTTATCGAGGATGAAGACAAAGATATGCACCTTGACACGGTGGAGTTAGTAGCTCAATTCGCTGCAGAATATGCAGCAGAGCATGGACACTCAAAGATTATCTCGCAATGACTCAATCTTAGACCGCTGTGTCAGCATTTGTTTATGAGAATTCATCAAATAGTAATCCCCGCAACAATTCAACACGCATTTGTACACCGAATAATAAACTTCGTAATATGTAGCTATAGCCCATCTCTCTTGTCATTGATTCTCCGCCACAATTTTGGCGCAGGGTTTCAATATCCTGTCGCGCATGGCCCAGTAATACGCTGATAGGAGTTCTATCTTGCGTAGTAACAGGTTGATGCCTTAGGCGGACTCCTTTCCACAGTAGTCTGCCTCACATACATACATTTGCACTCCTGTACAATGGACGTGATCGAAATCATGACCGTTGTGGAGATGAGCGATAAATGACACAGAGCGACAGATGGACTTGTAAATTACTACAGCTTGCTCTTACATTGACTAGTAGTATGAGCATCTGCCTTTATATCAACCTGACTCCAGCTGCTGTAATCAGACCCACCTGATGTTCAAGCAACTGCAACACGTCCGCTATACGCGAGTATCCTTGATCAGTGCTCGTGTGCGAAATAAGAAGACTACGTAGAAATAAGAAAGACTGCACAGCATCCGACTCCATGATGTTTATCATATACTACGCACATGGGACTAAAGCCTATAACGCCAGCTTCGATAGACCTCCAAGCGTCATCCTTTTGTACTGTAGAAGGGAAATGCTACGCGCTAAAGGAAGCCCACCTGTGCACGGGCTTTGGTTGACGACGGCGGAGCAGACTCTGCTCGTTCTCAGTCCATCTGCTCTCTCCTCAGCTCCATTCCACTCACTTCAGGTTCATCTAAGAAATATCCTTGACTGCTTCAACCATCTCCTCTGTCATCTCAGCCATGCCAAACCATCCTTCAAGATGCTATATCTGCGCGACCAGGTTCGCGACGCCCAAGGCGATCGAGGACCCGGCAGTTAAACATCATGCAAGACCAGTCGTATTATTCGTTATTCCGCAGAAGTGGCATAAGCTCCTCACAGGTAGATTAGGCCTGCTTAAAATGGCCTACTGCCTTGACACCAAAATCATGGTCTGCTATTCCTGCCATGAAGCTGTCCTCAACTACTTCACGGATCAAGAGCGTATACTGCACCTGAATACTCCTCGAAGATTGAGGATGGCCCTACAAAACTTGGAATGGGTTCAGTAAGCTACGCTCACACTGCTTCTGCTCCCGCGTGTGCATTTGCTGATTTGACATTTTCCAACTTGGTTTTTTTTTTTTCACGTGCAGAACACGGACAGACAAGTCGTTCTCTGTGAGCCGATGTTGTACTGTCGTAATCTTCGGCTGCCTCAAAGGCTAATCATCCTCATGCGCTTTTTTTGTTCTCGAACAGGTGAAAAAACTCGCCAGATTCGAATGGACGGGTGACAAAGTGTAAGCAGTTCTACCAACTTTCAACCTGTGTGACGAAAGACACTGACAGAGAATCTTTGCTAACAACAGAGACCAGTTCAAGTACAAGTATTTTGGAATGACGTAAGTTCGCTTTTTGTCTTTCTTGTGCATCTGTCGGAGATATATTTTTTTTAAGCGAAAGTATCTACCTTTCCAGGGATGATGGCTTATGGGAAGACGATAACGCTCTCGACCTCGAAGGCTTCACTTCCCGCAGTGAGGTTATGGAAATGTTTCGACGCCAACTCATCGAGAATGGCACCACGCTAGAAGGTCATCGAGAGCAGCTCGACGCTGAACTGAAGGAACATCAGGATCTGATGGAAGCTCGAGTTGAACGGGTTCAAGATTCTGAGAAGGCACTTCGGGACGAAGTCACTCTACTTCGAAGAGAGCTAGTTCAGCTCAAGGGTGCGGCAATCGGTTCTGCAGACCGCGATGCCTCTGGCATCTCCACGGCCGCCTCCGAAAAAGTTACCAGGAAAATGAAGAAGCTAAAGGAGCAGAATACGCTCTTGAGACAGAAAATGGATCAGGCATTTGAGCTGATAGAAGAGCAAAAAGAGGCACAAGCTAAGCTAGATAGGCTAGTTACAATACGTCTGCTCGGTTCCGAAATGGAAATTGACTCTGTCAAGCGGGAAGTCAAAACTCAGAAACGAGCTATCTCAGATTTGGAGAGCAGTAGATGGGATGAGGCCTCGGGCGATAGGAAGAGAAAGAAGAGACGCCAGCGAGATACACCAGCAGTGCCTTCGCAACAACCAGAAAGACCTGCAGCAGGCGCTCGTCAGCAAGCTATTGCGCCAGCTGCAACAGCTACTGCTTCAGCGGCGGCTATCTCCACTCGCGTCCAACCTCAAGCTCCAACGGCGGGCATTCCAGCTGCAACTGCAACTGCAACTGCGACTGCACCAGCTGTTATCCTACCACTCGCTGCTGTTGCAGCTGTACCTCCAGCATCGAATGTCCGACCTCAAGCTGCACCCGTTGTTGGTCGAGCTCAAGCTGCGCTCCCGGCTGCCCGACCCCAGATTGCACCTGCTGCTGTCTTGGCTGTACCTGTAGTAGCTAGTGTGCGACCTCAAGTTGCATCGACTTATGATCCAGCGGCGTCTACGGCAACTGGTATCCCTTCGCATATAGCAGCGCAAGCTGCTCCCGCTGTCGACCCTGTTCGACAGCCACATCAACCTCGACCTCCACTAGCAGCACCAGCTAGACGACAGCGTACTGAGAGAGAGGCTCTCTCTGAACTTGACATCAAGAGTAGAGAGAGTTCGCCGTGAGCTTGGCCTCCCGATTTGCGTCTTCATTCGCATCATTGCTGATTTACTTCCCGTCTCGCATGTAACAGACCCGATCTCGGTATTTACTTCAACAAGAAGCCACGAGCATACTACAATGGCAGTGGCACAACGTTGTCTTCACTACCATCGGAGGAAGAAGAAAGGGAAGACGAGTTAGAGTCTACGGACGATACTTCAGACAGTGAAGATCGACCTCTACCTGTCAAAAAGGCAAATGGGACCAAGACGGGATATCCCACCCGACCTGCCATGAGCGAAGCAGATTTTCAGAGTCTATGCAAGCAGACCAGCGCCAATATCAAGTACGTCCTGTCCTATTTCGTCTGCTCAATCTCTCATAGCGTAACAGAATATTACTGACCCTGTATCGGCACATCTCCTGCTACTGCAGAGCGGCACGCGCGGCTCGTAATCAAATCGGATCAAAAGGCAAAGGTCGGGCTATCTCCCCTGCGGCAGAGTCCACTATGTCAACCAGTATGGATGAGTCTGGCCCTCTGTTGCCCGCACACGCAAAAACACAGCTTCGCAGCGTTGCAATCGCCGGCGGCGTCGGTAGTTCGTACGCAAACGCAAAGGCTGGACCTTCGGGTACGACCGGTCCTTACGCAGCGGCGAAGGCTCTTCAGTCATCACACGTTCCAGCTGTTGCCAACACTTCGCAGCTACCTCCATCAACTCGCAAAGCTTTAGCTATTCCTGAAGCTGCAGCTGTACCGACAAGATCTAAACGACCTCGCCGAAGCAAGGCGTCGAAGGTATCGTATGCAGAGTCTGCCCTTTCAGGATAAAAAGCGCTTTCTACATAAGCAGAGTCTAACCTACAAGTATACCAAGCGCCTTCTAAACAGTGCTGAACGAAAGTCTGTCAGTTTGCATCTATCATCTTGTACTCTTGGGGTGTTATTCCTTAGGACTTCACGACGGCTTTAATAATCAGGTTTATTCTCCGCTTAGACTATTTCACTTTCAATCACAATACTTCAATACGCCAATTATAATCAGTTCAATAGTATATATGCCAGCTTCTGATCAGAGTTTCGCATTGCCGTGCGTCCCGCTTGTTGTCTTACGGTATCGACTCTCGCGTTAAGTCAGCTTTTGCCTTGCTTGCCCAGCTTTCCCTCTCGCCAAATCCCTCGCAGGCCAGCTCAAGCACGGCTTGAGCAATGGCATATCTGCAAATAATGTTGAGGCAGTAATCCAGGTGAGCTAATATCATGCTAATATCGTGACTGTCCTTGCTGTTCCTGTTAACGGTGATGATCATGCTTTGTTTCTCGACACGAATGACGCGCAGGTCATTCAGAGGCTACATGGCTCCACCTCTGCGCCTCCAAGTGTAAGTCAGCATTCACCGCCATAGAAACCTTGCAGGCTTAAGATGTGCTGATAATAACTGCTCTTGTGTTGATACAGCTCTTCGCATGCGCTCTTCACGGCACAGCAATCGCAGGAAGCTTGGTCGCTCGGTGGCCAGCTACTGTCCAGCGGAAGCTCTGTATGTACTACTATACACACAACGACAAGCGAGATAAGGTGACTGATGCTGGCTTCTTTGATACCACAGGACGCCAATGTTCGCTTCTTCGGTGCGCACACCCTCACTGTGAAGATCTCTCGTGACTGGAATACATTGCCAGAAGAACACTGGTCTGGCTTGGCTTGAAGGAAGTCATCCTCGGCAGGTTATGTGAAAGTGCAAGAGTAGCATATCCACCTCCTGGCGCTCCTAGTACAGCAGGCGAGCGCGTTGTGTTCCGCAAGCTGGCAGTGGCGGTAGGCCTCTTATTTACCGTCACTTCACGTGGTTTCGACTTCGCAATTTCTGACATGCATACCTCACATATACAGGTTACAAGTCTGTCCTTTCGACTGGTGCCGAACAGTACCTGGCCTAATTGGCTCCTGGAGACTATTCTTCGCCTCACAGCAAGTGGCTGTTCGCGTTTAGGTATCTACGAGTTCCTGATACTGGCGATAGAAGAGATTGGCAGAGCCGATTTAGTAGGCGCTAAGAGGTACGTGGATGAGCATGCCGATGGCATACCTGACACACTCTACCATCAGCTGATACCAGCTTCGTTGATTACAGAGTTCAATATGATCAAGTCGTTGCCGATGTTGCGCCCAATGTTACCGAAATGATTACGAATTCGCTCTCTTCACCAGAAACGAAAGAGCCAGTTGAGTTGAATGCAGCTTTAAAATGCCTTCAAAGCTGGATATCCAAGAAAGACATTAACCGCAAGTACGTATGCTCGCTTCTCAAGTTACGTTGCCTCCCGTCCTGATGATCCCACTTCGCGCAGTCTACTCGAATCAGTGTACCCACTCGTCCTACAGCTTCTCCCGAACGAAAATACATGTGTCGCAGCAGGTGCTTGTGTCGAGGATATATTCCTGGACGCCGCCTTTGCTACCGACAAGCGCGTGTCTCCTTTGCTGGATTTCTGTGCCTCACCAGTGGTAGGGCAGATTTTCGAGAAAGCAAGACAAGGTAAGCAGCTTTTCCAAACGACGGTTGCCCGCGATGCAATAGCCTGAGTCGTTTCATTCAGAACAGGACGTGGGAAACGTCACTCTCGCTCTTTTCAAGCTTCTGGTAGCCATCTTCGAGCATTCCTATCCTACTATCGTCACAGAGCTTTCAACCCCCAGATCCATTTCTCTATTGCAAAGACTGTTGCTACTCACCTGCTTTCCTGGTTTCCATGATGCAGACGAGCAAGTCAGCGACCTGGGTTTACCTATCTGGGCGTATATACAAGAGGAAATCGCAGACAACGGAGTTGTAGCCAGTTGTAGCCACAACAAGCGGACTAGGCGACCCCACTCCCATCGTACTCTCCTCTACGTCTTTGCGACACCATTACTACATTTATTACCTGGCTCCTACTGCTGCTATTCACTCACAGGCGAAACCTATACAACTCAACCTCCCAATTCACCGTGAGTGCGGTTTTGCCGAATCTCGTCGCTGGCTGCCAATGCAAGGACGATGCTGACACTCCCATACTACTCTCCTCTACCTCATCAAAACATCATCGCTACATTAATGGCCTGGCTGCTACTGCTGTCACTCCTCTATTCGTCTACTTTTCGTACCTGTCTCCTACGCAACGTGATCGAAACAGTGCAGACTATTCTCCATGGCCGCTCCAACCACAGTCATTGGTGAGTGAAGAAAGGATTTGAAGTATGCGGACATGCAGTGTTGAACTGGATGAGCAAGACTGATACATTCCCCCTTCTCTCCCTACAGCCATGGCACCGGCAGCAAGGGTAACTGCACAGTTGTGCAGCTGCCTTTGCGCAATCGGCCGCCTGCATAGCGCTTGCACAGGGTTCTGTGCAAGCCTCATGAGGCCATTTTTTGCGACAGCTTGCACAAAAATTTGTGCAAACAGGATGCAAGCGGCCGATTGCACAGCGGCACTTGCGCAGCTGTGCAACCACTGCTGCTGACGGTGTGGATTCCTCCAGTGGAACAGCGGTTCCAAGGTTGGAACTTAGTCTAGCTAAGCTGACTAAGGCTGGGTACAAGGATTTGTCTACCAAGTAAGTTCTGGTTTTCAAAAGGTTAGTACATCGGTACTGACACCGTCGGCAGCAGTGGTTGCACAGCTGCGCAAGTGCCGCTGTGCAATCGGCCGCTTGCATCCTGTTTGCACAAATTTTTGTGCAAACCCTCGCAAAAAATGGCTGAGGCTTGCACAAAACCCTGTGCAAGCGCTATGCAGGCGGCCGATTGCGCAAAGGCAGCTGCACAACTGTGCAGTTACCCTTGCTGCCGGTGAGACGCTTGCCTAATGTCTATCCTTACATAGACATTTACCTCCAAGCAAAAAGTGCCAAGGATTCTTTCAAAGTAGACGTCACCATGGGCCCATATGCATACCATGTCATCACCAAGCGCTTTTAATAAGCATATAGAATGCGAATCAGGATATAACTGGCGTCAAGACTTGCAAAGGAACTAAAAAGGAATAAGAGAAATTCAACCTTGGGATGCTTCAAAGTTGTGTTGTTGTAGGAGACTTAGCTCATACAATTTATTAAGCTAGAATGACAGATGTATAGCCTGAAGTATGCATTTCTTGAAGTAATAAACGAAACGTGGTCATTTCAACTAGACACATCCATTTAGACATCTAAGCATGGGGTATGAAGGCTGAACTTGAGAAACCCGCCAAAAGCCATCAGTCAACGTTGAAAGGCCACCATTCAATTATGATTAGATTGTCTCATGGCAATGGAGAGCGCTATCGGATTGATGGTGGTTAAATTCGGCAAAAGCCAGATAGTAGCCACGCAATATCGGCAGCAACGAACTTACATTTGAGGCGTACCTCTCCAGTCATACTTCTGGAGCCTGGAGCCATGTTGACTGCAGCAGGAAATATGAGGTGAGAGGGTGAGATAGATGAACTGAAAATTAGCAATGATATGATTGATTATGCGACTTAAACCTCCTTCAGCGAGTTTGGTGAGGCGAGGGCTGAGTATAATTTATAGCAATTAGTAAACGGACGCGAACAAGGTAGCAGGAACAGCGTGAAAATTCTCACTCCACCCATCCAACTTTCTCCATAGCAGCTTTTCAGGGCGGACTGGTGTATTTAAAGCTTTCACGCGCTTCACAGGAATAAAGTACTCTTTCACTGCCATGCTACAAGCATGACAGGCGACGAGCACCCGTACCACACTCCCGTTTGAAAATAAATTGATAGCCACCATAAGGCTGATGTGCATGGGATTGGGATTTTCGCATGCCTTTTGCCTGCTTGAATGGTATGTACTTGGATAATGTAGATGAAGCAGCGAAGATCCGGTGCTGGAAGCAGCAGCAGCAGCAGGAGCAGCTTGATCATCCATCTTACGAATGAGGATGGAGTGCAGAAGTAATCAGTTAAACTTCAATTAGATGGGTAGAAGAGAAGAAGGATGCGAGATGAAACCTTGCGACTGCCCATTTCTCTTCCCATTGGCATGACCGACCTCATTTCATTCATCATCTATGAGCTCCCGACTTATTAGCCAGACATGCGCGTCGCCTTCATTGCGAGGTGAGGAAGAGAGGGTGGATAGCCAAGACAAGTTTTTGTTCATTCGGATTGTATGGTGATGCGACACATCTAAAGGCGACCTGCTTTTACCATCTCACAGTTTGCATTATGGACTGCTTCATTACGGTAATTGTTCTTTCTTGCAATTCATCGAGCCAACGCATGTTTGGCATGGGAGATGTTCCAGTCATCATAACTGTAGCGCGTTTGGGCCATTTCTGTATATGCTGGCATTTCTGAGAGTATGTTGGGCTAAATATGCGTGCGTGCATGCACGTATTAGAGCAGAACAGACTGTCTTCTTCCTTCTTCTCTTTCCTCTATCCTGCTGCAGTTTCGCAGTCACGCTTCTCGATCACGTCCTTGCTGGCCTTATTAGTTTAATTGAAAACCAGCTTTACATTTAGCTTTCTAACAACAGCATATTTGAATACAATGTCTAAGTCAGTTTATAGAAGAAAGTGCATTCGTACTGCTTGTGTGGAGGCGGATCATATTGCTGCTCCAAAGGAGGGTCGTCAGCAGCAGCAATAGCAAGGCTGGTCGCAAGCGAACCCCAAAAGCAAACTAATGCAACATCTAAAAAACCGACAGCTGGCAAGGAAAGAAACAAGCATCTATGTAAATCCAGTACTTCAGAAGGTGCATATCTCTCATTATTCATGTATAGTCTAGCTTATCTTCCACTAATGCAGGTTTTATTTGTCTTGCGTCTCCTACCAGCTCTCGTTAGGATTCTGCCAGATGATCAACTACGGTATAGGCAATAGCAGCTACATCTCATATCTTAGCAAATGCAGATGCTGGTACTCGACGAGCTTTACAATCTAAGAATATAGTTGGAACACTCATTGATAGATAAGCAGATGATGTTACTGAAGTGCAAGCTGAAGTTTGTGGCGCTTTAAAAAAACTGGCTATTGAAGGTGGTTATGAAGTTTGTGCGGAGGTAAGTGCATGCACTCCCATGTGCTTGCTGTATGCTTATTGATCTCTTCTTCCTCTTCTCTTACTCAGATGTTTAAACAAGAATATCGCAACAAAACTCACTCCTCAGCTCGCTACCGTCCCAAAAGCTGTAAATAATATTTCACAAGTGGCGTAGCACCCGCAAACGATGAAGAAGTACGAGTGGGCAAGGTTCTATGCGCTTGAATTGCGCATCTAGCTACATCATTCTGGTGTCTTGAGTGAGTCTCGTAGCCATCAAGCGCCATCAAGCGGTTGGTTTTCTCCTACACATTTATTGCAAACTGACCTACTTTCTTGCTTTGCCTTTGTGCCTGCAGCCGAACCTCCGTTAAAGCTTTCAAGTCTATCGTGACGATACAGCCGCTCCTCCAATTACTCTATACTATCCTCTGCAACGCCGTTCCTGTTGGTGGGCCATCGGTCACTACGAGCAAGATTCCAGCTGGTGTCGCCTTATTAGCAGCAGGTGAGAACTTTTTCATTCCCATTCCCCATCACTAATTGTTACAATTGAAAAGACTGACTATATACATTCTGCCTTTACCTCCTTTCGCTGGTGGTGTCACTACAGCCCAAGCTGTATACGTCCTCACCGATGTTAACGTCCTTCGCGCATGAAATTCCCCCTTCCACGGGGTGTCTCAGTCTTAGCCGCCCATCTTCACACGTGCATTATGCTACTCGAAAGTGTACGCAATCTTTGCTCATCTTTCGAATCTACCTCTTCCTCATCATCTACTACTGCCTCCTTCTCTACCTCAAGCAAAGACGCCTCGGGGCAAGCACAAAGTACACTCGCCATGTTAATTGGCCTATATCAACACCTATCACAACAGCGTGCATTTGGTAAACAAGCCACTGCTGAAATTGAAGAACAAGAACAAGATTTCACTCGTCTTACCTTACGAATCCTAGCTAGTCTTTTTGACTACCTTAGGTATTCAGAAAGATGCTCAGCTAGCTTTGGAACCATAGGCGGCTTTTCCATCTACCGCTACTTCAACACTAGGCGATAACAGCAATTCTCTATCAAGCGAAGCTGTGGAGGTATTAACCGCAGGAAAAGATACTCGATGGAATAGAAGCATGACGGACACGTATCAGATTGGCACTCGAGATATTGAGAGAGAGGGTAGCTGGTGTAGATGGTATACTACATCCTGCTCTACTCGGTGTAGAGGAGTATGAAGATTGGACTGGTATACAAGAGGAGGAGAAGCAACAACATGGTGACTCAGGAATGACACCAGAAGAGGAGAATGATAATGCAGATATGGGCACCGAGCAGGATGATATCGCAAAGACAGCAGCCACAAATGGATTCGAACAATCGCCATAATTTATCTCGACGGATATCCGTCAGCTTCTTTCCAATCTACCCGCTGAACTCCGTTCCCTTGGCAAACCTTCATCTATCAGCTTTACCTCCGCCAAGCCAATTGTGAAGGAGACGCCATCGATAGAGCAACAGGATAGAGCAACAGACACTCATTCCTACGCAGATGAACACGGACACTGTAGCGAACTCGACTCCCTCTTCAGCTACCGACAGTTCTAGCTCACACGTACCTGCAGCTAGCGAGCTCTTTTCTCTCGTCCATGTCAGAGCGCTTGAATGCCTCAACGACCTCCTCATCACGCTTGATAGATCAGTATCATAGGATCCAGAGGCTGTCGGTGAGAAGGAACAGACGGATACAGATGACAAGAGCGACGATGTAGAAGATCTTGATATGACTGAAGATATGGATGGAGGCAGCGATACGCTCGAAGTATTGCACTCTTAGATGTATTAGTCCTCAAAACGTCCTTGACTGCTTCATCAATCAACTTTGTTCTTCACTTAGACCATCTCACTTTTGATCACAATACTATAACGCACCAATATCATCAGTTCAATAGTATATATGCCAGCTTCTAATCAGAGTATTGCATTGCCGTGCGTCCCGCTTGTAGTCTTGTGGGATCAACTCTCCACATCGCGTCAAGTCAGCTCTTGCCTTCCTTGCCCAGCTTCCTCTCTCGCCAAATCCCTTGCTGGCCAGCCCAAGCACGGCATGAGCAATGGCATATCTGCAAATAATGTTGAGACAGTAATCCAGGTGAGCTAATATCATGCTAATATCGTGACTGTCCTTGCTGTTCCTGTTAATGCTGATGATCATGCTTTGTTTTTCGACACGAATGACGCGAAGGTCATTCAGAGGCTACATGGCTCCACCTCTGCGCCTCCCAGTGTGAGTCAGCATTCACCGCCATAGAAACCTTGCAGGCTCAAGATGTGCTGATGATAACTGCTCTTGTGTTGATACAGCTCGAAGAGCAGAAGCAACTCCAGCATGCGCTTTTCACGGCACAGCAATCGCAGGAAGCTTGGTCGCTCGGTGGTCAGCTACTGTCCAGCGGAAGCTCTGTATGTACTACTATGCACACAACGACAAGCGAGATAAGGTGACTGATGCTGGCTACGTTGATACCACAGGACGCCAATGTTCGCTTCTTTGGTGCGCACACCCTCACTGTGAAGATCTCTCGTGACTGGAATGCATTGCCAGAAGAACACTGGTCTGGCTTGAAAGAAGCCATCCTCGGTTGGTTATGTGAAAGTGCAAGAGCAGCATATCCACCTCCTGGCGCTCCTAGTACAGCAGGCGAGCGCGTTGTGTTCCGCAAGCTAGCAGTGGCGGTAGGCCTCTTATTTACCGTCACTTCACGTGGTTTCGACTTCGCAATTTCTGACATGCATACCCCACATATACAGGTTACAAGTCTGTCCTTTCGACTGGTGCCGAACAGTACCTGGCCTAATTGGCTCCTGGAGACTATTCTTCGCCTCACAGCAAGTGGCTGTTCGCGTTTAGGTATCTACGAGTTCCTGATACTGGCGATAGAAGAGATTGGCAGAGCCGATTTAGTAGGCGCTAAGAGGTACGTGGATGAGCATGCCGATGGCATACCTGACACACTCTACCATCAGCTGATACCAGCTTCGTTGATTACAGAGTTCAATATGATCAAGTTGTTGCCGATGTTGCGCCCAATGTTACCGAAATGATTACGAATTCGCTCTCTTCACCAGAAACAAAAGAGCCAGCCGAGCTCAATGCAGCTTTGAAATGTCTTCAGAGCTGGATATCCAAGAAAGACATCAACCGCAAGTACGTATGCTTGCTTCTTTGGTGAAGTTGACTCACATTTTGATGCTCTAATTCGCGCAGTCTCCTCGAATCAATATACCCACTTGTTCTGCAGCTTCTCCCAAACGAAGACACATGTGTAGCAGCAAGTGCTTGCGTCGAGGATATATTACTGGACAACGCTTTTGCTACCGATAAGCGTGTGTCCCCTTTGCTGGATTTCTGTGCCTCACTAGTAGTCGGGCAGATTTTTGAGAAGGCAAGACAAGGTAAGCGGCATTCTCGAGAGTCGTTACCTGCGACAACAATGACTGACCCTGTCGATTCAGAACAGGAAGTGGAAGATGTCACACTCGCTCTCTTCAAGCTTCTGGTAGCCATCTTCGAGCACTCCTATCCTACTATCGTCACAGAGCTTTCAACTCCCAGATCAATAGCTCTTCTGCAAAGACTGTTGCTACTCACCTGCTTCCCCGGTTTTCATGATGCGGACGAGCAAGTCAGCGACCTGGGTTTACCTATCTGGGCATACATACAAGAGGAAATCGCAGACAACGGAGTTGTAGCCACAACAAGCGGACTAGGCGACCCCAGATGGCCAATAGTCAAGGAGGTATTCGACGCCCTTGTCAATGGTCTGCGATTGAAAGTGGCGTATCCTGGAGAACGAGAGTACAAGTCATGGCCAAAAGGTGAGTGCCTCGATGTCGAAGTCCGTTTCTACTGCACTGTTTCTCGGTCTGACTTTGATTGTACGCTCACTGCAGACATTAAGCAGAGCTTCTCAAGATACCGCATAGACGTCGGCGACTGTCTCATCAATGCATACTATGTTCTTCGGGATGCGATGCTTGCTGATCTCGTACAAGCTGCAAGATCTGAACTGCAGCCCGTCGCAGAAGATGCTCACTCGGTCGAATCACTGGAAGCGACCCTCTTTTGCATTGCAGCAGTACATGAGGCAGTCCCAATGGACGAAGATACGGCATTGACGCAACTTTTCAGTGGTCAGCTGCTGGACACGGTTACCAAAGTCACTGGCACTCGCTATCACCGACTACAGCGGACGGCGTTGGAGGTCATAGGTGAGCAGCCGAGGCAGTAACAAATCTGCTTGGTGTTCTGACGCCCCATCAATCCTTCCTTACTGACAGAGGTATATGCACCCTGGTTCCGACACAATCAATCTGCTTTGCTCCCCGTCCTACAATGCGCTGTCGGCTTCCTCAGTAATTCTCCTACTTCGCAATCATCTGCTCGCGCTCTCTCGGCGTTGTGTGACTCGTGCAGGCGTGAGCTTATTGATCACGTCGCCTCTTTTGCGGAGCTGGTTCGAAATCTAGAAGGCCAAATACCTGTGTGTCGCACTTTCGTGCGCCGCTATGTAAGACAACAGGCTAATATGGGTTCTCTAGGATTCTGACTATGTCAAAGTGGTCGGAAGTGTCGCTGCAGTCATTCAAGCACTACCAGCAGACCGACTGGTCGAACCAGTAGTCGTACTGGTGGAAAATTCCATTCGCAAATTGGCATCGGCGATGTCAGGGACGGAGGCAGTGAGTGCAGTGGAAGTAGTGAACACCGATCTCCAGTCTTCTAATGCCTTTTCCCGTAGAATGAAGCGAGAGCCGTTACTCTGCTACAGTTAGCCTCGTTAACAGCGTGTGCGAAATCTTTGGCAGAACCAGAAGATGAGGTTTTAGATCTGGATGGACTGGTTGAAGCAACGGATGAAGCAGAGAAATCAAAAATAATAAATTCCGATGTTCGAGTAGAAACACTGCGTGGACATCTCCTAGCAGCTGTAAAAGCGATCACCTCCACATACCGCGGCGATGCAGAAGTCACCCAAGCGCTGGCAGATTTCCTCAAAGCTTGCACAAATACCAACATCGCAACACCTCTTTCTCTAGATCCACTCGCACTTACCGACATTGTCAGCCACCTAATCGCGACGGACCTCGATGCCACTTGGCTTTCGATCTCAAGTCTCCTTCTCTTCAGATTACGGAAAAATCAATTGAGTCCGCAAGGACAGTCAGCTCTACAAGCGGCCGTTGCACGCGTCATGGAGAAGGGTCTCTCCGTGCTGCATAGCGCACCTTGTGAGTCCGAGACTTGAGATCGAAAGCCAAG
>Ga0115854_10171_pt1 | contig 14628 bp, 11 predicted proteins | sample InSIn2SAF170_FD_83868 | JGI IMG/M metagenome (GOLD analysis project Ga0115854, IMG submission 83868)
TGGGCCTTAATAATCTATATTATTACGCATTTGACTATATGCTGGAAACTATGTTTTTAGAACTTCTCTTACTATTTATGTTATATTATTATCTTTTTAAAAATAGATGCGGATAGAAGAAATCTTCTAAACATAAGTAGTCAAAATGGGGATGTATCTGCTACATTTAACACATGTACAAACATACAATCAGCAGAAAACTGTAAAGAATTCTCAGAGACTATACGTCAAATATCTTATGACAATAACGGAGAAAACTCATCTTTTTTTAAATGATTTGCCGGTATTGTAGACGGAGATGGTAATTTCGATTTAAGAAATATAAACAACAAACTGGTACTTAAATCTATTAGAATTAAACTACATGATAGAGATGTAAGAATATTAACTTATATTCAAAACACTTTACATATGGGTAGAATTAGAGCGGATAAAAATAAACCTCATTCTATTTGAATAGTTAGTACAAAAGAAGAAATGTTATTTTTAATTAAGAAATTAAATGGATTACTTAGACTTAAAGTAGATAGTTTTAAAAAATCCTGTGAATATCTAAATGTAGAGTATGTAGAAGCTAATTATAATATTAGCGAAAATGACCCTTATTTAGCGGGATTAGTTGATACAGATGGTACTATAGTTTATAATTATGCTGCTAATAGAATGGAGTGTAACTTAGAATTTGAATATAATAAACATACTAGCAAACTTAATTTAGATAATGTTATACCCCATTATAAACCATCTGTTGCTTTTAGAGAATCACATAAGTCTATAACATTTAAATTTCAATCAGTTAAAGGTATGGTTTTTCTATACGATTATTTTATGCAAAATAGGTTATATTCTGATTTTAAATTTTATAGAGTTTCAAAGATAAAACGATTTATAGAAGTTAGAGACTATAAGAATGAAGCTAAAAACAGTACAGAATTTAAAATATATTCAGATTTTATACTGGACTGAATTCAATATAGAAACCCGCTCTGACACAAAGTACCATTTGTCTCCAAAATTAGATAATGATATAGTCCACAAAATAATTATAATTATTTTTGCATTTCCACTACGTTTTAAGTATGGGTGCTGTATTTGCCTTATTTAGTGGATGATATTTCTGAATACCTAAAATTTTAGGATTAGATTATAATTTACTTTACTCTAAAGCTCATTTCTGAGTTTTATTCACAGGGGTTAATTTAACATTTTTCCCTCAACACTTCTTAGGATTACAAGGTATGCCACGTAGAATTAGTGATTACCCTGATGCATTTACAGGTTGAAACTTTATTAGTAGTATTGGTTCTCTTATATCTGTAGCTGCTACTGCACTATTCTTACACATAGTCTACTTACAACTTGTTAAAGGTAAAGCTGTATTTGGATATCCTTGAGCTGTTCCTCAATTATTCAGTGATTACTTAAGAATACTTAAAGATAAATGTGCTCCAGGATTAGAGTGAGCATTACATAATCCACCTAAACCTCATGCATTTACTAGTTTACCATTACAAAGTAGTGCTATCCTATCTTCTATTATTGCCACAATTAGCAGTTTATTTACTGTTTCAAACGAATTTTTATGTGATGCACCTAGAGCGTGAGGACTGTATTTCCAAGATAGTGCTAGTCCACAAATGGAAGCTTTAATCGAATTACACGATAACATTATGTATTATTTAGTTGCTATTTTATTTAGTGTTGGTTGAATACAAGGAGCTATTATAAAAAATTTTGATAGTGCTAAATCACCTATAAGTAACAAATACCTTAACCACGGTACATTAATAGAATTAATTTGAACAATTACTCCTGCTTTAATCTTAGTATTAATCGCTTTCCCTTCTTTCAAATTATTATACTTAATGGATGAAGTTACTGATCCTTCATTATCTGTATTAGCAGAAGGGCACCAATGATATTGAAGCTACGAATATCCAGATTTTCTAAATAGTGATGGAGACTTTGTAGAGTTTGATTCATACCTAGTACCTGAGTCTGACTTAGAAGAAGGGGCTTTAAGAATGTTAGAAGTAGATAATAGAGTTATTCTTCCTGAAATTACACACACTAGATTTATTCTTACTGCTGCTGATGTTATCCATTCATTCGCAATACCAGCATTAGGTGTTAAATGTGATGCATACCCAGGTAGATTAAATCAATTTTCTGTTTTAATTAACAGATTAGGTACATTCTATGGTCAATGTTCAGAAATTTGTGGTATCTTACACAGTTCTATGCCTATTGTTGTAGAATCTGTATCATTAGAGAAATTCTTATCATGATTACAAGAACAATAATAAATAGTTTAAAGATATTTTGTAAAAAAAAAAAAAAGACTTTTTAAGTCATTACCCAGATTAACAAATCTGTACAACAAATCCATCTGATTAATAATTAGTTGTGTTGCTCTCTAGAGAGTAACAGGGGGAGAAGTGTGAATTTTCGTTTTCTTAAAGCCCCCACCGTAAAAAACAATAAAAACGACTAATTGTCGTAACACTGTTGTGGTCGTCCTATGGCAGTTTCTAACAATACAGCTGTAAGTGGTTCTTTACGAGTTGCTAGTAATGCAGCTGGCTATAATAGTTCTATGGAGTCTCCTAATAACTCAGCTATAGGTAGTCCTAGTGCAGGTGATGCTTTAATTCCAAATGATCGTTGTGAATTAGAGCAAAGACTTCGTAAAGTACATGTAAAAATAAATTACTTTACCAATGAACTTTAAGGTCTAGAATGGCCTATCATTACTTGGAAGCTCAGTATATAGCCAACGGTAAAATAGAGGAATGAATGAAGGAAAGCTCTGATTCTGTGACTAAAATAACGGATTCTATGACGAATTTATCAAATGAAGAGAGAATGAATAGTATATTAGAAACAAAACTAGAAAAAGGTGATTATTCTATGTCTAGTACATCTACTACTACTAACCGTGGATTTAGTAATTCTTCTATGGCTAACGATTATTCTAGTACACCCAGTAATACTAAACGTAGCTAATAATCAATAAATTTATGTAGTTAAAAGACCACTAAATTATTTATAATAACAGTTAACGACTATCTTACACAGTTCTATGCCTATTGCTGTAGAATCTGTATCTCTAGAGAAATTCCTTTCATTATTACAATAACTTGTTAAAAAATACCTTATATTTGAAATATAAAATATATTTCATATATTTTTATGAAAACTCATTAAAAATACCCTATAATTAAAATATAAAATAATTTTTATATATTATTTTACAATAACTCCTTAAAATACGCTATATTTGTATGCAATTTTATGATTATTACTATTGCTTTATCTATGTTATATATACCAACAATTATGTCCGTCCTTGAAGTATTGGCTGTTACTATCCCAGTATTACTAACAGTAGCCTTTATAACAATAGCTGAGAGAAAAACTATGGCTAGTATGCAAAGAAGATTGGGGCCTAATGCAGTGGGTTGATATGGTCTACTTCAAGCATTTGCCGATGCTCTTAAACTTTTATTAAAAGAATATGTTTCTCCTACACAAGCCAACATAGTACTATTTTTCCTTGGTCCTATTATAACATTAATTTTTTCATTATTAGGGTATGCTGTTGTACCCTACGGTCCTGGTTTAGTGTTGCTAGATTATAACCTAGGTATATTATATATGTTAGCTATGTCTTCATTAGCTACATATGGAATATTACTGGCAGGATGATCAGCTAATTCTAAATATGCTTTTTTAGGATCGTTAAGAAGTACAGCTCAATTAATTAGTTATGAATTAATTTTAAGCTCTGCTATACTATTAGTAGTGTTATTAGCAGGTAGTTTAGATATAACTGTAATTATAGAAGCTCAAAGAGCTATTTGATATGTGATACCTTTATTTCCTATATTTATTATATTCTTTATAGGATCTATTGCAGAAACAAATAGAGCTCCATTTGATTTAGCAGAGGCTGAATCAGAATTAGTTAGTGGGTTTATGACAGAACATTCTGCTGTTATTTTTGTATTTTTCTTTTTAGCTGAATATGCTAGTATTGTACTTATTTGTATTTTAAATAGTATTTTATTTTTAGGTGGTTACTTGTTTGATTTTAATTACTATCTATACCCTTATTTTTACTTAGTACAATTTATCGCAGGAGACAGTTATATGTATTTAACAGATAATGGATCTAACTTCAATGTTATTGACTTCGACAATTATAGTTCAATTATAGGAACAGCTATAAGTGGTATAGTTATAGGACTTAAAACTTGTATAATGATATTTGTATTCATATGAGCTAGAGCTTCATTCCCTAGAATTCGTTATGATCAACTTATGTCTTATTGTTGAACTGTTTTACTACCAATAGTAATTGCTTTTATTATACTAGTTCCATGTATATTATATAGTTTTGAAATAATGCCTTGTAATATACCTTTATTATAGTTTACGTCTTACGAAAACAGCTATAAAGTCTAACTCTGATACTTTATACGCTTTATATGCTTTATACGACTTCTACTCTCTTTTCCTAGTAGAAGTCGTATATTTATAAAAACTTATATATATGGAAATACTTATTTGGGGAGGAGATTCTAATTATAATCAAAATCTCCCCCCCCTTTTATATTACGCTATCAAATAATTGGACTAAAATTTCCACTTATGAATTAACACTATTTTGCTACTGCTTTAACATAATTATAAAGCTTACCAGTAGAGAATAGAATCATATTATTCTCTTTTGTAACACTTAGAATTATTATTTTTTTAGTTTAGTTATAATTCTTGTTAATTCAGATTTATAAATTAGATAGAGGGTTTTTAAATTATTTCTAAAATTTAAGTTAAAATAAATTTTTGTTACTATATTAACTACAATAACAAAGAAACCTGAGATAAAATCTACTAAAGCTATATCACCCAATATTAATAATACAGCTGAGTCAACGGATTCTGAGAGTTTGTCCTCCGCTATTAGCTCCACTGCTGTTTTGGCTGTTTCTTTAAGATCTTCAACAGCCTCAGCCGCAGCATCTTTAACCGTATATATTTTTTCCTCAAAATCATCTGATCTCTCAGGGGCCTGAGCAGTAGCTTCCTGTAGACGTTCAACCAGGCTATCTCTAGCTAGCTTGATGCTTTCAATTTCAGATTCAGAATTAGCCATTAAAGTTTCTTCATTATCATTTGAAGATTCCCTCATAGCATCAACACTAGAAATTCTTTCCTTACAGGAATCGAAACGCTCTGCTTCTGCAATTAACTTGTCTTGTGCATCTCTATTATTTACAAAGCTACTTTGCAGACTAGTTGAAAATGATTTATTATTATTATAGAGTGCTAAACATATCGCTAGAAGAATAGATAATATGAAAAGGTCGGTATTTACATAGGAATAAAAAAACATGTAGACCACAACTGATGTTGTAATATATAATGCATAAGTTGTTACTGATCCTGTACTAAGGTTACCAATATTATTACTTATATTTAATAGTCCTTTTTCAAGTCCATATGGTCCTATATACTCTACAGATCCCTTATCTATAACTTTTGTAGTTTGTCCCCCAAGTTTTAATACAATACCAGTAATGTATCTGTTATAAAATAACTCTATTAAGAAACGTTGGTTAAAGAAACTAAATATGTTATAACCTGTTCTAGACAATTTAAAAGATATTAATATAGTAGATAGGAATTCAGACAACAGAATAGCTATTACACTTAATGATATAGTAAACAGTAAAGGTAATAATTTAAATAGAGTTGGTACTCCAAACTCAGTGTCTAACATTATTTCATGAGAAGGGTGTATAAATAACGCGTTATCTGAAAAGAATCCTGAACCCAACCCTATAAACATATCTTTTGTAACAAACCCAAAGAATATAGAGAATACCGCTAAAATCATTAAAGGTGAGCTCATAAAGATATCACCTTCATGTGCATTTTTATAATTGATTAATGGTCCATTAGGATTCGTTAAGAATGTTAAATATAACACTTTTACAGAATATAATGTAGTAAACATTGCTCCTATAGTAGCAATTATATACACAACAGTACCAGAAAAATAGTACTGACCATACGCAGATTCAAGAATGAAATCTTTTGAATAGAACCCTGTCATGAACGGGAAAGCCACTAAACTTAAAGAAGCGATAAGCATTACTGAATAAGTAAGTGGCAAGAATGGTCTTAATCCCCCATATCTTCTAAAGTCTTGGTTATCCGCTACAGCATGAATAACGGCTCCCGCTCCTAAGAATAAAAGTGCTTTATAGAAGGCGTGATTTACTAAATGGAATAAAGCTATACCATAACAAGATAAACCTACAGCTATCACCATCATCCCTAATTGACTCATAGTAGAATAAGCAATAACTTTTTTAATATCTTGTTGAAATAATCCAATAAGAGAACTAAACACAGTTGTAATAGCACCTAATCATAAACATATCATTAATACGATTGAACTGTATTCTATTAAAGGAGATGAACGCATTAATAGATATACTCCGGCAGTAACCATTGTGGCAGCATGTATTAAAGCAGATACAGGTGTAGGACCTTCCATCGCCATAGGTAGTCACACATGAAGTCCTACTTGAGAACTTTTAGCCATTGCCCCTATCACTAAACATATCCCTACAATAGTTACAACATTTTCATTCATGTAAGGAGCTAATGAGAATACAGTAGAATAATCTAAATTACCAAATGCTCATAGTATGGCAAACATACCTATAGTTAAGAAACAATCTCCTACTCTGTTAGTTAAAAATGCTGAAAGAGAGCTTTGATTTGCTGCTATTCTATAATATCAAAAACATACTAAAAGATAAGAACAAACTCCAACACCCTCTCAACCTACAAACATTAATAGATAGTTATTTGCTGTAACTAATATAAGCATCATAAATGTGAATAAACTTAAATAACTGAAAAATCTTTGGTTATGAGGGTCATGACTCATATAACCAATAGAATATATATGTACTAAAGAAGAAACAATTAGTACAGGTATAAGCATAGAAACTGTTAGTGAATCAAAATGAAACCCTCAAGATACATATAATGATTCAGAATCAATTCATCTGAACAGTTCTATAGATACAGGTATATTATTTAATCCTACTTCGAAAAAAGCAAATACAGCAAAAACAGTTGTCATTATAACAGCTGTACATGTAATTATTTGTGATCCTGAAACTCCGATTTTTCTACCAAAAAAACCAGATGCTATTGATCCTAATAGTGGTAAAATTATTATAGCTAGATACATTATTTAAATTCAATACTAATACTTCCTCTTAATCTATAAAAAGCTACTAAAATACCTAAACCAATAGCAGATTCTGCTCCAGCTATGGCTATAATATAAATAGCATATGTTTGACCTAATATATCGTCAAAGCTAAGTGAACTAACCAATATTAAAAACGTAATAGCTAATAGCATTATTTCTATTGAAATAAGCATTAATATAATGTTTTTTCTATTTAAAACAAAACCTAAAATTCCAATTGTAAATAAAATTAGTGATAAATTCATTGTATAAAAAAGATAAGTTAATGTCTGTGTGTCTGTTTGTTAAAAAACTCTGCTTTAAGGATCGAACTTAAACAAGAGTAGTGTATTTAATTTTTTTTTGGCTTTAAGCAAAACATAGGTTTACTCTTCTCCTATTGCTCTCCAGAGAGCAATTTTCCACTCGTAGTTATTTTTATAAGCGGGATTTTTTGTACAAATGAACTAATTTGTATAAAAAGTTTAATGTAAGAAATAAGTGTTTAAAAAAAACTTTATAAAGAATCAATTAGGTTTTCAGTAATGGTTATATTCCTAATATTATTTATTGTAGGGTTAGTTACTGTATACGTAAAACTATTTAGGAAAAAAATTAGATGATTTATCCATGTATATTATTAAATTATCGTAATAATTCAGCAAAATAAATCTAGAGGGTAATCTTAGAATCGAATGAATCCAGAAATTATAAAAAAAAAGTCCAGTGTTTAAAGAAGAAAACTATTCACTGTACTAACAATTTTTAGATAACCTATTCGTTGAGACCTTTTATTATTTATCTAGAATAAATAATAAAAAAAGTTTAAACACCAAATAAATAATCTTATTTTTTATAAAATCAGGAGTTTACAACTAAAATCTCAATATAATGTTAGTGGAAAATTTAGTGACTACTGATTCAACCTTTCAGCCCAAAAGTACCATTCCGAGTTTTTGAATTAATAAGACTGTGTTGTAGATTTGATTTAAGGTAGCCTCTTAACATAGTAGATGATTCATTATTAAAGGAAGAACGTATATTTTTCAAACTACCTGCATATCTATATTTAAAAACGGCTCTCATAGCTGTCAACCGTCTTGTTAATCTACCAGATGCCTCAAATCTTACACCACTTACGACTTGTTGTTTTATATTATTAATAACATTATTTTTGTGTAGTACTTCCGTATTATCATCAAAAGTAATAAGGCTATGTAGATCAGGAATCTTCACCATTTGTAGAACAGATTTTCTTAAAATTCTTACTGCCTTATTTTTTCTATCTCTTAATTTTAATGCAATTGCTAATGAAAACACATCACTGTTTAAATGTATATTTCTTAATTCAATTAATTCAATTATTACATTTTTGCTATACATTTTCTCTAGTAAGCTAATTAAACCTAAGTTTCTTCATTTTAACACTAAGCTGGTAAATAGAGATGTATTAAAATGTATTTTTTTTGTGGAATCAACTAAATTTTTTTGCCATCTAAATAATTTTTTTACTAGTTTATTATCATAGTTAGGAATATTATAAAAATTAAAATATTCATTTTTTAAATTTGCTCTAACTGAATAACTAAATAAGTTAGGTTTTTCCTTAAAAAAAGCAGTATTTCATTTATTACGTATAAAAAAATTGTTTTTTAATAAATGAACTATTCTATTTTTATGGTTTGGAATAAATAGTTTTTCTGTAGAGAAAGGAACTTTTCTAAAAATAATCAATGCTGCTAGATTTCTTAAAATGTCTTCATACAATGATTTCTTTTTATTGTAGCTAAATAATGTAATAACAATTTCACTATTGGTATGTTTTATTTCAGCTCTACTTGTGTAAACTTGATTAGCGGAATAACGAGTTTTGTTGTCTCGTCTACGTTTAAAAAGAATTTTTTTTGTTTTCTCAACCGTATTAAAGTAACTTCTTGTTAATCTATTTACTAAAGAGCTATTACTAATTAAAGATTTAGTAGAGGATTTATTGTAGGAATAAATACTATTAACTCACTCTTTAGTGGAAAAAGGATAAAAATTAATATTGTTATATTGTTGTTTTTCAGGATTTGTTTGTATTTTAGTGTCTGTTCTGGTAATAGAGTAATTAACTCCGTCAGTAGAACCCATTAAGAAACCATTGGATGACTTATCCATAGGTGTTCTTAATGAAATAATTGGATCAATTTGTAGGAATAAAGCTAGACGATAATTATACAATCGAATAAATCCGGAAATTCTCACAAAAAGCCCGGTGTTTAAAGAAGACAAATCTTCACTCTACTAGAGAGTTCTATATGCGTACAAATGGTAAGAAAAAAAGGTAATAAGCATAAAACATTAAAAAAAAACAATAGTTACTGTAAACATTAGTAATAAAATTCAAATATCTGTATAATGACTTGTTTTACAAAAATGTATAATAGTTTCGGTAATAGCTAAATACCTTTTAATATTTTTACTGTATCTATAAAAAGACCATATGAATAAGGGTAAAGATATTGCTATTTCGTATCTTATAAAAGATTCAAGATAATCAACAATATTGTGTAAAATACATGGAAAATCTAAAATCGGAAAAATAAAACTGATACTAACTAATAATCATATAATCCTTAGTCATAACGAAAAATAAACTATTACATTGTTTAATAACGGGCGTAAACACACAAAAGAATTGAAAGGACGTACTAAGAATAGTACTATTGAGTTAACATCACTAGATTCAGATGCTTTCATTTTACTCTCAATATTTTGTATTTTCATTTCAATACGTTCAGTTTGTACTTTTAAATTACTAAGCTCACCTTTTAAATAACTAACCACTTGTTCTGCCCCTTCTTTAGTGGTGTTTCCGCTAAGCTCATCAAAAAAGTCAGGGTATTGTTGTTTCATAGGACCAATAGCACTGTTTTTAGAATCCTCCACTAGACCGCACAAATTTGAAACAGCTTTAGCTTCCTTAAATTCCATACGAATAGCGGAATAATCCTGCTTAACCTCTTGTAATTCTTGCACTAGCTTTCTTTTACTAGATAACCATTGTTGCATTTTATCAGTCCCTACACCAGAACTTTGTAATGATATAGAAGAGAATACATGTGGTTTAGGTATAGGACAAAAATTAATGTATCTCTTCTTGGGATTTGTTATAAGTGAATCGATAAAAAAATTTATTTGTATTTTACTATCTTTTCTTGTACAATAAGAGAGCGTCTTTGTAGCTTTAATTAAGAATGTGTTTAAATATTTCATTTACATTCTTAATTATATAATTGGATTAATTTGTAGGAGTAAAACTATACGATTATACAATCGAATAAATCCGGAAATTCTCACAGAAAGTCCAGTGTTTAAAGAATACAAGTCTTCACTCAACTAACAGTTAAAAAAAAAGACAAATATTCACTCTGCTAAGAATTTTTATATATTGTATTCGGTGATGTCTTTTTTTATTCATGTAGAATAAATAATAAAAAAAGTTTAAACATTAAATAACTTTTGTTATTTTTTATATAAGGGCTCTAAGCAAAAATCCTCTTCTCCCCATTGCACTCTAAATTTTAATTTAGAGTGCAATTTTCCATTTTATCAATGGGATTTGTTATAGTATTATTGGTGACATTTTACAATTTATAACAAGTACAGGTTTCTATAATAAGGATAAATAGAAACACAATCCTTATGTGATAATATAGATAACTATTATTTTTCTTATTTTAGAACTAAAAAGATGGAGTTCTACGCTTTTCTGGAAGATAATAGCAATTTTTATTTGTCTCTTGCGTATAAGTTATATGGAAATCAGCATTAATTCAAAGTGCATCATCGTATACATTATAATCTTTACCGTAAAAGCTTCAATAAGCTTTAGCAAGTGATATATATTCATGATCATCCTCAAGATCAGCCAATCTTTGAATACGAGTTTCCACGTTCAAACATCCTCTATCTCTTGTATCCGCTACAAACAATCTTTTGTAGTGGTACGCTCGTCTAGATTCATAATTCTTGATGATAGTTTCTATTAATCTAGTTTTGTCGTTGACTGGATTTTTGGGCATTAGCATTATTTAATAATGTAATACCCACTAAAGTGTTTTCTATCATAGTAATACCATACATTACAACTGTAAAGTATAAAAAGTATAAAACAGTACTTATTTGACCAAATTCAATAAATGGAGATTCTACGTGTTTAGCTCCTAACTGCATTAAGATTAAGAAATTAGCAATAAAGATAAAGAAAGCTGCTTTACTTAAAGGTCTAAATTGCATACCTCTTGATCTACTTACATCAGTAACAGGTAATAGTAATAATGTAAGGATAGCAGCAAACATAGCTATAACTCCTAATAATTTATTAGGAATAGATCTTAATATAGCATAGAAAGGAAGAAGGTATCATTCCGGAACTATAGCTGCAGGAGTTTGCATAGGATTTGCCATAACATAGTTTTCACTATCACCTAACACGTTAGGCATAAAGAACACAAATAAAGATAATACAAATATAAATGCAAATATTGTAATAAGATCTTTAAATATGAAATAGGGTGCAAAAGATATTCTTTCATAGTTTCCTGATACACCTAAAGGATTTCCTGATCCAGCTGTATCGTGTAAAACGATTAAGTGCATTAGTGCTAAAGCAGCTAATACGAAAGGTAAAACGAAATGTAATGAGAAGAATCTATTTAATGTTGCATTGTTAACTGAGAAACCACCTCAAATGAACTCAACAATATCTTGACCTACTCAAGGTATAGCACTCATAAGGTTAGTAATAACTGTAGCACCTCATAGTGACATTTGCCCATAAGGAAGAACATAACCCAAGAAAGCTGTAGCCATCATTAAAATAAAGATAACAGTACCAATAGTTCATACTAGAGTTCTTGGTGCTCTATATGATCCGTAGTACATACCTCTACCTATGTGTAAGTACACTACAAAGAAAAATGCTGATGCAGTGTTACTGTGTAAATAACGTATTAATCATCCATTATTTACATCACGCATAATATGCTCAACACTATTAAAAGCTTCTGCTACACTAGGGTTATAGTGCATTGCTAATGTTACACCTGTAACAATTTGTATAATTAAACAGAAGGCTAATAAAGAACCAAAATTTCACATATAACTTAAATTTAGCGGTTGTGGTGAATCTACCAAGTAAGAGTTGGCTAATCTCAAAATAGGGTGACTTTTTAATAATCTCATTTTTTTTTCATTTTTTTTTTATTTTATTGTTTTTTAATTTATTAAAAATGTTTACAGTACCGTTTGATATTCTAACTTCCACTAGCTATGTAGTAAAGTGAAGTGAACTTAGATATGTAAACTAAAAATAGTTTGTTGTTAAATTCTTTTTTTTTTATTTTTAGATTGAAAGATCTATGCGTATGTTTTCATCTATCCATACACATTACTACTAACTAGTATAGTAAAAGTGTTTTTATCCTATAAAAACATTTGTAATTGGCTCTAACTTTTTTATTGTAAAGTTGTTAAATACTATCGGAGGTAATTTGCTATTTATATAAAAGGGCTTTAAGCAAAGCTAAATTTACTCTTCTCCCAATTGCACTATAAGCATTATAATGCAATATTACATTTTTTGCCAATGTGATTTGTTATACAATAGAATTTGCATAAAAAGTTCATTTCAAAAAAAAAAGATTTTTTAATTTTTTTTTTTGAAATAAAGACTTAGAATATAAAAGAACCCTTGTTTATGTAACGTGTAAAATATAAGTAGCATACGTAAAAGAGGTGCTTCTACAACAAAAAACAATATAGTAGATTTTGAATCAGTACTTTCTGAAATGTTCTCTACTGGGTCGGTTGTTAGATTGCTCACACTTTTTTCTACCACAGAGTTTTCTTGTCTTACTGAGCTTTCTCCATTTACCGAGTTTTCTTCATTTGGGCTTTCTCTATTTGATCTATCCTCATCTGACTCATGATCTGAGTCTTCGGGACCGACAGGTGGCCCATATGTTTGATGTTCGAATGCTGCTACTTTGTATTTAGCAACCGTCAGACGTTCCGAAACAGCGTCTGCGGATGGCTCCTTCTCCCCTATATATTCAAGATAATCTTCGAGAGGGACTGTTAATCAGTCCTGGGTCTCCACTTCCTCCGCAACTGAATATAGTCTGTTAAGCTTGTCACGCTCATCATATAGATCTTTTATTTCCTGATCCTGTTCATTTAGCTCTTCTTCATCATCAGAATCAACTTGATCTTCATCATCAGAATCAACTTTATCTTGTTCGTTAGAACCAACTTGATCTTGTTCCTCAGAACCAACTTTATCTTGTTCGTTAGAACCAACTTGATCTTGTTCCTCAGAACCAACTTTATCTTGTTCGTCAGAACCAACTTTATCTTGTTCGTCAGAACCAACTTTATCTTGTTCGTCAGAAGGGTCTAACTCACGTCTTTTACTAGCGGGTTCTCCATCATCGGAGTCCTCTTTATCTAAAAAACGCTTTTTACCAGCATACATAGTAAGAGTAGGAAGGAAAAATTCTGATATAGAATCCACATTGTCAGAAATGAAAATTAGAAGAGATGCACTATATGCAATACCATCTAGGATTAAAGCTGGGTATATACCAAGTGCAACAGTAAGTACTACTAGCACCATTAATATTGTGAATTCTCTTTTAGTAAGATCTGGCATTACTACTGTGAACATTCTTGAGTAAGCTCCTCCAAACGCTATTCTCTGAAACATATAGATAGTATAGGCTGCAGAAAAGATTATAGAGCTACTAGCAAATACACCGTATAATGATGATCTTTCAAATACCCCGTATAGTGATAGGAATTCCCCTATGAAGTTTAAAGTTAAAGGGGCTCCACAATTAGCAAGACATAGTATAAAGAACAATATAGCAAAAAGTGGCATTACTTGAGTAACTCCTCTATAGAATGATATTACTCTTGTATGAGATCTGTCATAAAGAACTCCTCCTGCACAAATAAATAGACCAGGTGAAACAAATCCATGAGCCAATCCTAAAAGTCATGTGTTTAAAAAGATAGTAGGTGTTTTTACGGCAAAAGCAATAAAAATACCATAGAATAAGAAAAGTTGTGTTATATAAATGAAATTTCCTTTGAAAAGAGTATCAAAATCTGTAGTACTCATAATAGAAGACATTGCTAATATAGATAGTAATAGGAATAGAGAACCCAATAACGTATATAAAAACAAGTAAAAACTCGCTTTAACTCTATTATCTGAACCAAATATACCTATTAATATGAAAAGAGGTGGTAATATACTTTCAAAAAAGATGTAGAAAAGTCAAATATCTAATGATGAGCGT
>Ga0115854_10173_pt1 | contig 14574 bp, 9 predicted proteins | sample InSIn2SAF170_FD_83868 | JGI IMG/M metagenome (GOLD analysis project Ga0115854, IMG submission 83868)
GGTCTTTGACTTGTGACACGTGCGAGTCATTGTAATCATACCAATTTCCATTTACAGAGTTCTTTGCGTAAGCAGTGTAATGGCCACCACCTAGACCTCCGTAGTGATTGTCGACAGCAATGAGATCGTAGATGAGGGTCCTTCCGTCGCTCAGATCTTTCACATATGGGGTCATATCAAGACCTTCAACAGGGTAATCAACTTTGACTTCAAGTTTATCTCGAAGGTTGCGGCTGGAGCTGAACCGCTTGAGGTGCATCACTAGAACATCTGGGACCTTCCAGAGCTCGAATTGTTTCTCAGCTCTTCTGTGCTCTTTGCATCGGGGACAATACCAAGCATTTTGTTCGGACAACGTTTCTGTCTTACCAAATTCGTTGAGGCAGTCGTCGAGAGAAATACCATTCTTCTTCTTGCTCTGCCGTTGCGCACGTTTGGCTATTAAATCATCGTCTGGGAACAGTGATACTTCCTTATGTGTCAAGACACCACGTAGCTGATCCTCTTCCGCTTCATCGCCCTCGAACAAAGCATCGAAAGCCTCTTCATTCCAATCCAAAACGATAGCATCGCCAGGCAAAACAAGCTCATTGCCCTCAGCGATTGTCCGCTTGGGCTGGGGCGGTGGAGGTGGTGTTTTTCGAATTGTTCTAGCGACAATTTTCTTCCCCTTTCTGGAGTGTATCTTCTTTCTCTGATGCTTGCTGGCTCCTCGAGTATCCTTGCCAGTGATGATTTCCGAGGCTTCAGGCAGTTCAACAGACTCTGTATCGGACGATGGCCGGTCACTTGCTCCTGATTCAGAACCTGACTCTGGCGATCTCGGTGCAACATGTGGAATATCACTCAGTTCGTCAGCACTACTGTCGTAGTTCTCCTCCTCGATGCTTCGCTTGGGACGGTGTGGAATAGCTTTTGACAATTTCTCGGCTCTTTCTCGCACCGAGACGTAGTCAGAACTTTCATTGAAAGTATTCCAACCAGTAGCGAGTCCTTCATCGCCATGTGCTACTTTGATCTCAAACAACGAATCCAATTGTTTCGGCACACGCGCGTTCGGCTTGAGGAGATGCTTGATCGCCATGTGTCGATCGCTGGGGTCATCTTCCGATGCTTGAATAGCGTCCCGCATCGACACATCAACCATTCCATCTTCACCTTGTAATGATTGCGCGCTGGCACTGGGGGACTGGGAGTTATTCGAGCCCGCTTCTGAAATCACAAGTGTATCTGAGTCCTCTGGTGTTGCGTTGGAGGATTCAATGTTGACACCTTCTTTCAATATGTCGAGAGTGGTCATGCCCACCACTTGCGCAATGATCTTCTTCAAGAGCGCATTATACGAAGCACGATCATCTCGTGACAGGACGACATAAGATGGATGGCCGAAGAATGACCGAATCATGCGATTGTTACCATTTGGTCTGGCCACTCTGTGATAGATTGGTGCAAGTAGTTGATCAGCAGCGGGGCTGTCAGCATCGACTTTCGGGTCTGGATCTCTGCTGCTGTACGAAAAGGTAGAGAACTTCTTCTGCTTATCAGGATTGTAGTTTGTTGGTTTCGCTTCCAGCTCATACATACAGATGACATCGTTCGTGTTGATACTGGTCTCGGCAATGACTTCGGTGTTATCAAAGACCTTGAAGAATTTGTTCTTGTAAGACTCGGCACAAATCATTCGTTCTGCGGGACAGTTCACACGTTGGCCAATGAATTTCTTCATGTCCAAAATGCTTGCATTCTTGTCAATATCCACATCGACCTTGACAGGTCGGCTGTAAAGCGGAAAGTAAATGATCTCTTTCGACCAGTTGTTTTCAATGGGCAGCTGCAAGGTAACATTGCTGAAGGGATCGAAGACGATACTGACCTTGTCACACACTGGACAAGTGACAGTCGACTTATACATCCCAGCAAATAGATCGGTGACAACCGAGTCATTCCTTGCCTTGTAATCATTCCAATTCCGATCCGCGAACTCCTTCAGAGCGACCGGATTATTGACCATCTCGTCTGTTGAGTCGGGCTTCTCTATGTAAGGCTTCTTGACAATTCGGTTCAGATCTTCTTGTAGTCCGTCCAGCAGAAAAGCCAGGAATTCCTGCGAGTCCTGTTGACCATAACCAGAGAATTGGCCCCCATACTTTCCGACAACACGCTTGAAGGCTTGAGGACTGAATGACGATGAACTTGTATAGACGTTATCGATGAAGCTGCCATATGCCTTTGCGACTTCTCCATGATGACCAAGTGGATTACCGACATTGAGTTCCTTCTTAAAATATCCGCATCTGAAGTATTCAGTAAGCTCGTCTACGCTGCGTATGCATTGTAGAGCAGAATTCATGTAGCAAGTGTTACCCAGATTAGTCAAGCCAACAATGCCTTTGGGTTTTCCACCTTCTCGCTGCGCCCGTCCTCGAGTCATCATGCTAGGAATTGGGGATGATCTACCGTTGACGGTCAAATTCTTGGCTTTCGCTGCACCTTTGATGGAAAATTTGACATGCTCGCTGGGAAACTCATCTCCGGTCGGACCTTGCTCCTCCAACACAATAACGTCACTCTTCCCAAGGCCGATTGTGCGAAGGTCTATATTTCCGTTGTAGTTCGAGTCCATTGTATGGTCCTTGTGCTCTATGAGCTGGCGCTGATCGCCCTGCTGAAGTGTAACAAACGACTGGACATCAATAATCATTTTCGAACCTGCACTGGCCACGATCTCGGCGCCGGGAGCAGGTGAAGCACTGCGTGAAGCAATTGGAGTCAGGATGCCAGAGGCAGAAGTGCTCTTGATGCCGCCTAGAATCCGCCATACTCGAACCTTGGTGTTGATGTCTGTATGAACAAGCTGCTTCGCATTCTGCAACCATTTCATATAGTTAGTATGAACACTGCTTAGCATTCGTGGTGGTAACATGTCGGAATCCTTCTGTACTTGCTGTGTATACGTGCCGGGCACTTTCAGGAAAGAGAAGACTGGTGGATATAGCTCATACTGAACATCTTCTTCATTAACTGCGTGAGCAAATCGAGTGATAATTGGCGAGGTCTTAGCTAGTCCATACCACTGAATGACAAGGTCCCAGGCTTCCACCGGTAGAACTTGGAGGTCTTCACCAAACATGAGACCTGGTCGAAGGAAGGTAAAAGTCTCGCCTGCTTCATCTTTGAGACTACCAGAATCTTCCCCAACCATAGCAATATCCGAGTTGTCCAGTGAGCCTACATCTCCTTCCGTAGCAGACTTCTCGACGATGCCTTCAGGAGGGTACGAACTTCGGGCTTGTACTCTTCTTAACCATTTTCCAGACACCACGAACCCCTTGGATTTGTCTTGTGGCTTTCTTTCTATCAGCTCTCGCACCTTTACCACCTGTTCATCGTAGCTCGGCCGAGAGAACGCTTCCATTGGTTCCGCTATCGATGTGGCTGCGGTGGTAGTGGTCGAGGTTGAAGGTAATAGAGAATCGGTCACACTGCTGGCTTCTGAAGGTGCGGTCTGTGAGACAGCATTTGGATTGCTCGTATGCAAGCTTGTATTATCACTCTTTTGTCGCTTGCCGTTTGCCTGCAGGGTAGGAGGTAGAGAAAGCGTAGCATCGTCCTGCATTTCAACGTCGTGGTCTTTGGACTCCGCTTCACGGTCCTGACCTCCCATGTCTGAAGCTGGTCGCTTGATTGCGGGCGAGGACGATCGTAGAGTTCGAGATTTTAGGTCATCCTTTAGTGGTGAAGATTTGTTGTCAAGATGTTGCATATCCCGGGGAGAGAGTTTGAGATCACGCCGGCGAGAGAAGACGAGGGCGTGAACTGGTCGTAGCAGACATGAACAGCGCAGGCGCCGAAGCAATGTGGGCAGTACAGGTATATTGGAAGGTGGTGGCTTTGGAACGATGTGGCTTGGTCAGTAATTGGTCCGAAACGACTTCTAAAATTTGTGGTTTTGCTCAGGCGGCAGGTTGGTGGTCACAGCGGGATAACCTGCTGTGTGTATGACGTTACAAGACTGGGGAGGCCACCTTAACACGCGGAATGGATCTTCAATTTGATATGCTCATTGAGACACAGAAAATAAATGAATTTGCTAATTATGATACATGCACTGTTTGTATTCGTTGTTGGAAACGTGTTTATGCACGACTCGGAATTATCAGGTACCTTAACCTAAGGTAGGTAGTCATCCTTGCCAGCTTTGGTGGGCTGTTTCGAATGATAGCAACGGCACCACGACGCATTGCAAAAGTACCTTACCTAGTAGCCCTTCCCTCTTAGGGCGGAAAAGCTTGGATAAAGACTGCGACTATCCTCTCCTCTTAGTGGAGTTGGTGGAAATATTGCGAGTTCACACGTATTCAGGCCACTACCTCCCCTTGATCTTATCGACTTCGTCGCGAGCTTCTGACCACGTTTCCAAGTTTTTTCTTGCCCACTCAATATGGCATCTGGCATAGGCAACCTGTGATGAAAGTTAGCACTCATCGTTTAGAATTGAATAAATACACCCTTACCATATATCTCGTTAAGTCGTCCTCCTTCTCCTTCTGAAACCTTTTCAGATCTCGCATCACTCCCTGCGTCGCGTCTTTGACATCCTTCTCTGAGATCTCCAAAGCCTGCTCCAATTGACTCAAACTATCTTTGGTCTTGCCCAGCTGGTCTCGCCGTGTTCTTTCAGGATCCGAGTCAACCAATCCATTAACAGCATGACGGAAGCTACCGAAGATCTTGTTGGTCACAAAGTTTCCACTCTGGGTCTTCTTGTGATTTGGCGAGGTCGGTGTATCCGAAGGATGTCCTTGCGGAGCGGACGGCGGTGAAGAATCTGCTTCGCCATGCGTTGGAGGGAAGTCGGAGTCTATGGATTGTGTTTCCTCCGTGCCTGGAGCTCTAGTGGATTGTGTAGCTGTGTTTCTGGCACTGGTCGAAGCGGTAGATCCTGATCTCCGTGGCGGCAGCTGTGAAGTACTGGTTGCCATGTACGCGTCGATGCGTTTTGATTCCTGTTCGCTCCGCTCCAGTGTATCCAACAGCCCTCGCTTCTTGTCAAGTTCCTCTCGAGTCATCTCCTGTTGTACCCTCTTGAGTACTCTGTACCTCAAAACACTCCGAACCACACCAGCAAACTGAGCACTTTCACGCATCGGCTCGGTGAAAGATGCACCAAGAGTTCCAGATAGTTCTTGCGTACTGATGTATGTGCGGTCCACTGCCTGTCCAACCCGTTCAATTGCGGCAGCCACAGACAGTGACTGTTCCGACAACGAGAAACCATTGTAGCGTGCACCTAGTTCTGCAAGATCTGCGGAAAGCTTGGACAAGTGTTCAAGCGTCCGTCGATTGACCTTGTCGATACTGCCCTGTAAGAGAAGCTCAAGCTCCTTGGTAGAAGCTTCAAAATTGATGAAGTAGGGGTCGAGCTCGGTCTCTGACAATTTATCAGCATGAACAGGGAAACGTCCAAAGATCTGAGGCCCTGGAGTGGTGTGGGCCGCAACGGATGGCATGGCGGAATACTCCGTAGGCGATATCGGTGTTCCTGTACTCGAAGTTGTTCCTGCTGATTTCAGTCTAGCAGAAGACGAAGGCACGGGAAGCCACTGGTGTGCTGAGGTAGGATTGGCCGGGTCTAACGGCGGCGCCTTTAGGTTGTTCTTGGGCACCGAAGCAATAGGATGAGCATGCAACACTTCGTTCTACCATCGTCAGTCATTGCACCTTTCTTGGACCTTCGACCTACCCAGCTCGAATTTGCATCCAGAAATCTCCAGAACACACCGTCCTCCATCACTTCTTTCATCCTTCGGCACCGGTTGAGGAAAACGGCAAGCATTCGTTTCCGCTGATCTATGATCTCCCGATCTTCTTTAGCTTTGGTTGGCTTCGCCGCATAGTCCGCCATGGTATGCTTTTCCGGTATAGGAGGGATGACCAGTGTCGGATGGAGGCTAACAAGAGCATTTCGTAAGGATGCGAACTCAGAATACCGCCTCGAAACTTCCATTTCCTGTACCCGATTCAGCTTCGTCTTTCTTGTCCGCCCTTGATACGTACGTCTGTCCTTATACGATATGCGATGAAGTTTCCATCCGGACTCTTGCCAGCTTCTGCAATGGTGATTTCCAGATCTGGATTTTCGTAGAGAACCTGCTGTATCCTGCCGTCGTAGCCACCTTTCTTGGGCGCAACCGGCGCTTTGATCTCACCATCTTGCTCATCATCGCTCAGCCCATTACGCTGTGAATAGAACGCCGGATTCTGCTGTGGGGAGGACTGCGATGATGGAGGCGTGCCAGCATTCTCGGTGTCTGCAACAGTGTTAGCCTGCGCCTGCACCTTACATTGGGCATGCACGTACATGAAGAGCTTAGAGCCGGATTGTTATGGTCTGCGGAAGAGTCTGGATTGTAAGAGCCATACGGGTTGTTGTCCTCTTCGTCCCACATGCTAGCGTCTTCCACGAAGGCAGCACTCGTGAACCAAGACCTGAGACCCAGCTTGATGGATTGTGCACTCAAGGGGGAATGAGTAAGGGGCGGTGAGGCTCAAGTTTACATGTACAGGATACTGTAATGCGTGGTCTGCGACAAGTGTTCTATTGGTGAAGTCGAAGCTTTGATACCTATTGGAGGGAAACGTCGAGTGCATGGCGCGGAAGTGCTCCGCAGAAGACGTCAGCCCCGGACACCTTTGACATCCCGCTCGATCGGATCTCCGCGATTATGCTAACCACCCCCATTGCTCCAGTCGATCGTCAAGCTCACTTGCAATGACAAGTTAGTCGAACTTGCAGCACGTAGCTCCGCGAGTGCCTCACTTGATTGCCTAGTGACTATAAAAGGTGACGGAGATGAGCGCCCTAACCCTTCCACAGGCTCATCGGAGCAAAACCATTAACTGTCGTTACCTTCCCCTTGCAACACCACAGGTCTGCCGGTCAATGCCGTCTTCGAAATGCTAGCTGTACTCGCTTCCACCACCCAAGCCTCCCTTCACCTCCTCTCATGCCCCATCCCGCATGTCCACCACTCCAATATCCCTGAGGCACCACATAATTTGTGGTATGTGCCATCTGTGTCTGTCCGCTGGGTGCCCACTCGGAAGCTAGCCAGATAGTACGTCTACGCATAAGGCAGTATAGAACGACTCCCAACATAGTCAACCCAATGAGAGCAACGCCAGCTATCAGTCCACCTTTTTGCGCTGTTGACCAAGAATCCCATCCATGCGATGGTGCTGGCACAAAAACAAGAGATCCGCTTTGACTTGGATAAATCGCTAGTGAGGTTGTGACAGTCGAGTATGGGACACCCGCGGTGTTCTCCAGAACAAAGGCAACCTGGGCGACGGTCACAGTTTGTGTTGCGAAGGGAGCTGGATTGTATGTCGCTGTTATTGAGACAATTGTGGTCGTTGCAGGTGGGGATGGAGGAGGGTACCAAGTGATTGTCTGACCTGGTTCAACAATCACAGGTGTAACTGTAGAGGCTGTTACAGTTGCAGGTGGAGGCTGGTATAGTGCGCTCGTGATGAGAGTCGAAACTGTTTCACTGATCGTAAGAGGTACCGCCATAGTTGAGGTAATTACAGTTGGAGATTGTAGTATTGTGGTCAGGTGGTGGAACGTGGTTAACTGGCTCAAAGTCGAAGTGATTAGTGTGACCAAGACGGGTGTCGAAGTCGAATAGATTGTGTTGAAAGAGGTTGTGAGAGTCTTGAGAACCTGGGTACTCGTGGATATCACTGCCTCAGAGTTGGCCATGATGGAGGAACACAAGGATTCGCGAAAAGACCGACCGGTCGGCAGAACTGGAATGGAAGGGAAACAAAAATGTCTACCGAAGGTCGTTTGAGAAGCAACGGTGAAGTCAGTACTGCGTGAGCTGCTCAGCGGCGTGCTCCAGAACACAGAAATTGACCAAGACTTTCACTTCTGATTGACTGCAGACCATCCCGTTTTTTTTCGCAGACAACGAGACACAAATCGCGAACTCTTGCCGACGACTTGTACATGCCTCGTTACATAAACTCTAGGGGCACCACGAAGATTGCATGCAAGTTCCTGTCGAGCGCCGTCACCTCTCAGACCGAACGTGTATCTGAACCTCCAACCATGTCATAACATTTTCAGTCATATGCCTTGTTCCTTCCTTCATCCCGCTCACACTATGGTCATAGCTATACAGGAGGTACAACAGGAGGAGCGCCTGCCTGTTGGTGCCGTAGTCCCTGCTCCATGCGTAACAAATCTTGTTGCAAGATGTACCACTTGAATACCTTCCATCCAAACCACACACACACTGGCGTAATCACAATGAAGCAGACGAAAATTGTAAGTCTCGAATTCATATTCGCAATTCGAGCCCCTGAATGGACTGTGGAAAGCCTGTTGGCTGCGCAAAGTTGGTCTGGTTTCACATTAGTTCCATTGATTATGTGGTTGAATATACGTGACTTACCCGGAACTAGACTTGAAGCCTGTGATTCAAACTTCTTGATGGTTTCGGTAGACACTGCAGATTGTGGTGGATAAAGGATTTGGTATCGAAGGATAGTTCGGTGAAGTGTACGTGTCGGTTTTTTCCAGCACTCAGTTAGGTGAACCAAGTGAAGGCTTCACGCAATAAGGCGGGCACGCTCATGTTTTCACACTTCTTGCACAGCTTCTGCAGTGATAGCGACAGTCTGTTGGTGATCTCGTCTTCTTCATGTCTCTGCAGCATCGTACGGCGAGTCAATATATTGGTAATTGTGATCGTCCGAATTAGCAGAATTTCGAGCTCTGGTGTAAAATCAACATTGAGTTTCCGCATACTTGTTGCGTCGTTAGCCTGCTTCTCGACCACATTCTGGGTGGTTTGATCAAGCTCGCCATCTTCTTGTTGCAAGAAGTTTTGTGCTGAACACAAACCATCATCAGCCCACTCTGAGAGTGTCTTGACCAGATCACACGACATCCCGCATTCCAAGTCAACCAGCACTTGCGCCCACGCTTTCAGCTCAGCAACCTCGTCAACGTAAAGGTTCTGTTTTTCCTCGGCGAAGAGGTCATTTGAGGCACATATTAACTCCTTGATTTGCCTTCCAATGCTGTTGCGCTGAATGTATCGGATTATATCCATCTTTAAGTGCTTTGACGATCGCCATGGCATGATGCCGAGTATTCTTCTGACACACTCCAAACTTAGCATCTCACTTTCTCTGAATGCGCGAAGACCGTGGCTGCGTAGTTGTTGTCGAGAAGCTAAAGCACAAAGGACGATAGCCGGTCCGGACCTAATAGAATCGTGACTATACTGATGAAATGCCGCCGCAACTTCGGCTGCCTTCCCACGAATCTCGTCATCATCATCGTTCAGCAAGTCGTATAGCACAGAAAGGATTTCCACTCTGCCGTGTATGCCAAAAATGGCATCGACCATATCATCAAGTGCAGCTAAATCCTGCCACTTTTGCAATGCTTCAACTGCAGCACGCCTGGTTCGTTCTTCAATTCCGTCGTTCGTAGCAAATCTCAAATGTCGACGAAAGCCTGTACTCAATCTCCTCAACTTTGTCAATGTCATTGCATCTTGTTGCCAGACGGTCCTACACAAAGCAGTATACATAGCGAGTTGGGCAACCATAACATCTCTTGGGAGCGGCTGCTCAAACATAAGGACGTCAACTAGCACGGGAAGATGGAGGGAGTCCGACAAGTTTAGGTAGCCACCGAGGTATGTAGCTCCGGCTTTCAATACGCTTGAACGTGCCCCTCCTGCTTCAGTGCTTCGAAGCAGGGAGGTCACGATATTCAGGTATCTTTGTGATTGGTCAGAGTTTTGCACAACCTCTTGGTGGTTAAAAACATGATCGATGGTGTCGTTACTCTTGTTGATACAATGGATGACTTTATGGTGATCAGGAGTGCCAGTAAAAACATGGACCTGAAGCATAAAACGTGCCAGAGCTCGTTCGTATAATGTTGTCGGTTGGTTTCCGTCCTCAGACCACGTATTGAGTTGGTCTGAAATGGACACGTAGAGACGTGCGGGTATCGTCGGAGATATATACGTCGAATGCAACAGCTGACTGGCAGTTTCGAGCCACATCGCCACAAGAGTCTTGCTTGAAGCCATTTTATTTGAGCTTGATGCCGTAATTAAGTTCTGTGCAAACGTTTCTTGAATTGCGCCAGACATAGAGCCTTCTTGCAGCCGGGTAAGGAGACCACGAGCAACTAGCATTCTTCCATGAAACTCGTTTAGTCCTGTGGATGATTCTGGTCCGCAAAGCATTTGCTCTGCTACCGCGATTTCTTCATCTTGTGCAGTCATCGTCACAAGCAGTCTGGCTGCCTGGGCTCGAACATGCCAAAGACTGTTCCCAAGCTGATGCATGACAACACTTCTGATGGATGCTCTTTCGTGCTTCCTGATGAAAAGGCGTCCAATTAAGTCCAGCCCAGCAAAGATAGCTTCATTGCCAATGTCACCCGGTTTTTCCCCCTGACTGCCTATCTGTACAGTTTCCCCTGCACTGCCAAGCTCGCGTGGCTCGCCAGGGAGCAAAGATAGGGCAACTTCAATTGGCCTCCTCCCAACGTCGGAAATTGTGCGTGTATTGACGCCAGCCTCAGAATTTCCCACGCCCGTATCAGGATCGAGACGATTTATGCTTGCTCGTAGCAACATGAGGCCACAGTTTTTGATCGCCCAGATGTGTGACTGCATGCATTGCGCGGCTAAATCCACCATTGGCATAACAAGCATTTCCGTCTTTGTGCGAAATCGAGATGTAGTCATGAAATCCTTCAAGCAATTGAGGGCATGGACTTGAGGCAACCGCAATTTGTTTTCTGTTTCTATGCTCCTTGTATCTGGAGCAGGCTGAATCGATATTCGGACCAATTCTTGTATGCAGGCCATACATCTCTGATCGTCCTGTGGGTCTAGTAGAGCTGTAAATATAGCTGGTAGACCGGCAGATCGTCGTGTCAACTTGTCAGCCTGCTTCTGCAACTCTGCCAGCGCTAAGCTGAACCACTCCAGAACCAGGGACCGGGTATTCAGATCTTCCGAGCTGCGACACTTTTGACAGCACAAAGTGAAAGTCTGAGCGACGGCTGAAAATGCACCACGATGTCGCAGAAGTGCTAGTTGATCGAAGCACATACGTCCGATGCTAGAGAATGTTGCATGATCTGTCATGGATGTGTCGAGCATTGCTTGCATCAAAAGACTCGAATCTCGTAGTGCACGCCACGCATAAGCCAACTGGTCTTTGGGACCTGAGCCTACAGGCTCCTCAGATGTATCAACTTCAACCTCCGGCGAGTCTACGCACAGATGTGGTTGTGACAAGGTCCAAATCTTTTGGCATACTACTAACAGCGGCGCCTTCAACGCAAGCATTGTTACAGACATATCGGTGATGGTACCTCCCAATAAATATCTGACACCGAGGATACGACCATGCAAGGGATAAGTGGTTGCCACATCGAAGCTATCCAGGTCTTGTACATACGTGGACAGGGTGGCAATCTGAGCTTGCAGATCACGAAACGTTCCTTCAGCCTTAGAATGTGTTCGATTAGAGCTCATGCTGGTTTTGTAAAGAATTCCGATCAGGCGTCCCAGGGCGTCAGCATGATCTGCACGATTTGTCGCTGCTGCAAGTAGAGAAGTGGAGATTAATGGTTTGTTGACATCCAGTGCAACGTTGAAGTCAACGCTTCTGACGTTCGCGATGTTGAGTAAAATGTTGGCCGAAACACCCCTGATATCATCGTACGGGTCGAGAACAAGGCGAAAAAGTGTTGCCAAGAAGTCTTTGTCAGAAACAGGGACTCCAGCAAAAGCTTCGAAAGGCCAGACCTGTCCGGTTATGAAGTTCAGCAGGTCTAGAGCCAGAATATGGCGACTATATGAGATGTGAACCAGACTCTCTGACTTCAAAAAGTTGCAAAGTTGATGGCAAAAAGTTGTGTATTCACCTAGCGTGTCGTCCGCGCCGTCTTTGACCTGGTCCTTGCTTCGCAGGCGATAGCTTTGCTGTATCCTGGTCAAGAATCTTCGAAAGACGCTAAATAGCTCACCTCGATGAAAGGCATCAGTGTCATCATGCAAGCACGGCAAGACTTTAATGAGACACCTGAATATACCAGGGCGTATCTCAGCGCTTGTCGACTTCGACCCTACGAGAAGATGGAGAGCTCTGAGACGTATGCTTGGCAGTGTATGCGATAAAAGGGTCTCAAAACCGGCAAATGTCTCGGTCGTCGAGTTCGATTCCGCGGGAGAAGTCACGATACCGTTGACCAGCCGAGGCAGTTCTGTAGAAGTCAGTCTATATAGAGCTTTCCAATGTTGAAAGACTTACCATCCTCGGTCACATAGTTACACAGTTTGCCAAAGTTTAGTACACCTAGAACAATCTCCAGGGTAAACATCTTGCTTTCAGAGGAATTCAACTGTTTTGTTAGGAATGTATGGTACTTTTTACTGTCTGTCAAGACGGCAAGCAGGACCTCTCGGATTACGTCCTCCAGCGCGTGCTCATTTGCAGCACTATAGGAATCAACAGCTCTGGTAGTCGTGCTCACCATGTCCACTTTTTCAACAACAAACTTATCGGTGCACAACAGAGATAAGAGCTTCAGGGTAGCAGACTTTGATTCTGCCACTGCCGTGACCATGAGTAAAGATACAACGAAAGAGAACCACGGCTCAGACTTATCCTGCGTTTTCTTATCAAGACGAACGTTATTTGAAGCACAAATTCTGGCAAAGGCAGATTGCGAACTTCTCAGGGCAGATTCGAAAACGCTAGTTGCTGACATGAAGTCAGATAACTTCCTTAGAAAGAAGTAGAGCACGATACATGCCTCCTTCAGACTCTTCTTTGGCTCTTGTGTATAGATGATCTTCGCCATCTCACGTACGGTGTTTTCAACGACCTGAATGGCATCGTACCTATCCGAAATCTCACCTGTCATATAAGCCAGAGTATCAAGCACCTGTAAAGCTGGCTTGTTCTTGCCGGCAGCAAAGGCACAGCGAGCAGCTTCGAAAGTCTGATACCATGTCGTCGTGGACCGTACAAACTTTCTGGAAGCTTCGTTCGAGCCAAGAGCACGTGCCCTGATGGTGTAGCAGATGGCATTACAAGCTGCGGTCATATGCTTGTCTGATACTGCAGAGCTGTGAACAGTTTGTAGAAGACGCTGCCACAACTGCTGCAGACCCTCAACGGCATCAATCTCATCACTCCCGGGGTGTGACGAATATGGTTTCCGGCTCAACCGATTGAGCTGCTCGATGGACAATATGTTAGCTGTAGAACCCATTCTGAACGTGAGCTCAGATCATTATAACACTGGCCAAGCCGAACACATTCCACCGCAGAGTTCGGCTACAGTAATAACATCTCTATAGCCGTTGAGTTTGGTTTGGAATGGTTTGGAACAGTCAGAGTCGTACGGGATAAAATTCAGGAGACACGCGCTTTGCCAAAAGCGAGCTAGTATCTTCGGCCAAACTACGGAAGTTATCAGAATGATGATTTCTTTGCGTGAGGAATTGCGATGGCGCAGGTGTTCGCTCGCATTTACAATCCACCATAACCGCGTACGTCTTGCTTTTTCTCCTTCGCATCTCCTTCACAAACATCAGGCAAGATGTCATTCTGGGATAAGGTCACTGGTCATAAGAGGCAGCCGCAGCAGTCGGGCGAAACGTTACCACCACCATCCGCCTCAGCAAGTGCCGGATTCGCAGAACCCTCGCCGTTTAGTGCTCCTATCCAAGCACCAGATGTATCATCATTTCTGGGCGGCGCATCAATACCGGACGCTTCAAAGCTACATCCTCTAGCCGGTCTGAATCAACAAACCCTCGATTACCTCTCGTTAGACGAATCAGCATTGTCAGATCTGCCAGGAGCAAAATCATTTTTACCTTCAAGAGGCTGGTCCGATGACTTATGTTATGGTACCGGCAGCACATACCTCGCAGCACTGACCATGGGAGGAGCTTGGGGTTTGGTAGAGGGTCTAAACAGAATGCCACCTTCCGCACCGCCGAAACTGCGCTTGAATAGTGTGTTGAACAGCGTAACCAGGAGAGGGCCCTTTCTTGGAAATTCTGCTGGTGTTATCGCAATGGTTTACAATGGAGTGAACTCAACTATTGGTTATTATCGAGGCAAGCATGATACCGCCAATAGCATTGTAGCAGGAGCATTAAGTGGAATGGTTTTCAAGAGCACACGAGGACTCAGACCGATGGTGGTTTCTGGTGGTTTGGTTGCATTTGTGGCTGGCGCCTGGGCTGTAAGTCATGGACGAGAGATCAAATGGATGGTACTAACATTGCACAGGTAACCCGAAAAGTCGTCCTGGAATAGATTGTCCTACCGCCCTTTGCCAACTCTACTCGATAACGATTGCACTTTGTCTGCTTCGACTCTTTTCTCTCGATGTATATTTATTTGTGCGACGACTGCAACGAAGTTATGCGTTGACTTGGCCAGCCATGTCCTGGCAGCTTCAAACAATCTTCACTCTTGCTTCAGGTCTCGGGAAGCGGCATT
>Ga0115854_10175_pt1 | contig 14536 bp, 11 predicted proteins | sample InSIn2SAF170_FD_83868 | JGI IMG/M metagenome (GOLD analysis project Ga0115854, IMG submission 83868)
GTTGTAGCAGCACCGGTAGCAGGTATGTAGCACCACTTTTCTTCACCATTTTTTATCCCCACTTCAACCTTATCTTAGTCAAGATTAATAAGACTCCAAGTTATGATTTTATGATCAATAGAAGCTCTTCTCTGATATATAAGGGTTCCTTCTCCTCCTTTGTCTTTACATTTTTCACTTCATCATCTCAATCAACATCATCATGCAAACTAAAGACTTAAAGGGAGGATCAAAAGACTACTATAGGAAGAAAACTCCTCCTATAGCAGTGTATGTAGTCACAACAGAAATCCATGATATCTTTTTTTTCCACCCACAGAAGTCATGATGAGGCCTTGTATGCAACTAGGAAGGGACACATCATCCTTAAGAAGGAATCCCACCACGAGAATCAGGTTGGACACTAGAGTGTCACCTGCACACACAGTCAAGTCATCGATCAAGGTATCATCAAGTTACGAAGACGTGCACAAGAAACAAGTAAAAGAGTCAACTCCCTTGATCATGATGTTATATGGCTGAACTCTAGGATGAAACTATCTCTAGCAATTAGATCCACAGGTAGGCTCATGTATGGCAACCCTCACCTCTTCCCTATGTAGAAAATTAATAAAATATGTAATGGTCAAGAGAGATGTTTTAATAGGCTGGAGGTGGCCAGTGAACTTGGCCACGCTAGGCTAGCGAGCTTAAGTTTGTGTTAATTATCCATGCAACATGGAGATGTCAACTCAAAGTGAGGTGGTGTCCTCGAAGAGTGGGGTGATAATCATGAGGAGAGATAAATTATTACAAGGAGTGGGGACAACAGTCCAAAAAAGGAAACTCATGTTAATGCCATGTCACTAGAGCACTCAGAGATTTTACCCCAAAAAATAATATTATGTATTGGGCTCAATTTCATTTTCACCATCACTCATTCCAAAAATAGGTAGAAGGTAGATGAGCTATTGTATCAGACCACCTAGGGTGCCTCCAAGAAGTTGTGAACCCTATCTATGAGTGTTATAGGAGGAAGCTATAGGCAGGCCTGCAAGTGCTACAAGAAGGCCGAGAAGGAGCTACAGGAGAAATTGGAAGGTGAAAAATGAGCCACAGTGGCTCGAAATTGTCTTAAAAGCATCACGCACACACATAATTATTTTGGAAAGAAGTAAGTGACACCCTCCTTCCTTGTTTTTACATCCATTTACATGAGAATTTGACTTGAAATTGATATCCTGGAATAGTCAATTAGGCAATAGGAGGTCTCTTGGAAATTTACGTGGTTAGAAGAAAATAAAATTAGTTTGGTTGATATCAATTCTAGCACCCTTCTCCCTCATTGCTACCAAGGAATTAAACATTGTTTCACCACTGAGATTATTTAAAAAAAAAAAAAAAAATTCACGCCTAAATATCACCAAGGAGGGAAATTAGAAGAAATAGGGGGAGGATTTAACATAAGAGAACCCTTAGACACTAAGATGATCCATCGACACCCTTCTCTAGTGGACATCTTAAGAAGACACCAATGGTTGGGTTTCTTTGAGTCACTGAAGGGGTATGATGATGATCACGCTCATGAATTTTCCATGGCATTACATTCTCAAGCAGAAGACAGTGCCACTACTGTTGTTAGAGGTTTGGCCATCTCTTTAAGCCCTAAAACCATAAGCAGAGTGACCACCTTACCCCTAGGGATTAGGTGGAGCAAAGAAGACAAGGCAGTGAGCATCACAACTAGGGAAAAAATTGTCATTTTGAAAGAGAATCATGTATAAGATAAGAATGGAGTAATGAGTGAAAGCCTACCTTACCCTTGGGATGAGGTATCTTACGATATCCTCAGGTATATATCTTGTGAAGGGAGATTGAGTGTGGTTTATGCCTACCAATTCATATTACTCCATGAGCTGAGATTCAAGGAAGAATTATCTCTTCCTCAAAGAATTAGTGTTCCCCATTTCCTCCTATAGTCAATCATGGAGATGAGTCAGAAGGTGAGGGAAGGAAAGCACTAAAACTTAACTCACCATGGCCTCATCAAGTTAATAGTGATGGATTATTTGAGCCACTTTAGGATCCATGTCCTATGGACTGAATTTGTGGACATGGATAGGGAGACTTTCATAGAAACCCAATCCATCACACCTGGAGAAACACCATACTCTAGCATTGGAGGTAAAGAAGGAAAAATGGAAGAATAAGAAGGAACAAAAACAAAGTAGGAAGAGGCAACAAAAATAGAGGAAGAGGATAGAGAAAACATAGGAAAAATAGGCAGCAAAAATAGAGCAAAAAGAGGCAGCAGAGGCAGAGGAAGGAGAAGAAAAAAATTAAAAGAGAAGAGGGGGATAAGCAAGTAGAAGAAATAATAAGCCCTAAGGAGGCTTCTAAACCCCATGAAACAGATAAACAACCACATCAAACAAGTCTATCTCCGGGGGATACTAAACAGGAAGTAGCTGCAACATTGGCTACATTGGGCACTCCTGTCAAGCCCAGGAGGAGGCAACCAAGATAAGGTCCCCTATATTTCAGAACCATGAAGAGAACTAAAATTAGATAGGGGAAATCAAGAGCACCCTCAAAGGTCCCTATAATTATTTATGAATCTCCAAGTAAAAAGGAAGAACTAGGACCCAGTGAACAAAATATTGAGGAGGTCATTCCTCCTAAAACCAAAACCAAGTCACATGTAGCATTTTTGGGTAGGCCCGCCACTAGGTTAATGACTTTCAAGAAACCCATGACACAAGCTCCCTTTGAGAAAATAGAAGAAGGGAAGCTATAGGAGAGGCAAGGTTTGCTATAGGAGAGACATGGTTTGCTACATGAGGGGTAGAGTCTGCTACAGGAGGAACAAGGGAAGCTACAAGAGTAGAAAAAAGAGCTACGGAAGGAAGAAACCACCTCAAAATCAGTTGGAAAGGACCTCCAAGAGTTCCAAGAGCCTGATCCATGGCCTAGCTTGGGGTATTACTAAAAATTTATTAAAGGAGGAAGGATTATCCCTAAAAAATTTGCAGTCCCACTCCTCTATGAGCTAGAGATAGAAAGAGGCAAAACCCACAGGTGGATGAAATTTTTGAAATCCAAGAATGTGGAATATGTAGGCCTCATGGAGGAGAAATTGATTGAAATGGGTAAGGAATTAAGTTATTTTAGACTAATGGAGTCTATTATGAAGCAGAAACTATTGGCAGAAAAACACAAGGGTGAGAGAGAGGTTGCAAGAGAAAGAAACACAGCTTGTCACCATGGAAAATCTCCCTTTAGAAGCCCTACAATATAGGCAACCATCAAAATATTATTCTCTCTTCCTCAAAGAATAGTGGTTTTAATTCCAAATAAAAATTCTAGCAAATTATGGCTCTCTTCCTTTTCAGGACTATAGCAGGTTTATTGAGTTTTGCAACCAAACGAGTATGGAATATAGAGAAAATCTAGATGAATTCTATATGCACAATTTCACTTTGACAGATCTAAATTTTTGGGATCCAAATTTATTTAAGATTGGGAGACATGTAGCTAATGTCTTTAGCATCTTGGTTGAATAATGAAGAGACATGGGATGAGGAAGTGAAAAATGTAAAGACAAAGGAGGAGAAGGAACCCTTATATATCAGAGAAGAGCTAGTGAGCCCTAAGGCTATCATCAAAAATCATAACCTCATCTCTAATGATGCTGCCTTAGCACCCAAATACATTGCAGCCTAGGAGAAGTCCATTCTTCACTTAGAAGACACCTTTAGAATGTTGGTAATAGAGAGTCTGCAAGCTTTCCAGAGAAGATGGCATGCCTTACCCCACAGTCTACAAGTCAAATAATATCACTCTCCTCAAAGGCTAAGGAATACCTTGGAGAGAACACCATTGTACAAGATAATCATGAAAAGGATGATATAATATGGATAGGACTCAAAATTAGTCAACCCTTGCTAGTAGGCTTACAAGAAGGAAGAGATGAAGTAAAAGAGTAGAGGGAGTGTACTGAGATAGAAATAGATGCAAGTTTTTACCCATAAGAAGTCACACCATCTAAGGAGCCTTAGGATGTCAAAGAGGCCTCCAAGGCCATGAAATAGCTTCACATGGATTACTAATTTTCTAAGAGGGTGAGAAACATCTTTAGTAGGGGGTGATGATGAGCCAGGTATATTTTGAAGATCATCATGCCATCCTCCACCCTTAAAGCTATCTTTTTCTCACATTAATTCACATTTTTTTGTTATATTATGCTTAGTAAGAAGAGTAAAAGGTGTTTGTCATAGTATGTGGCATAATGTGGTTTAATTGGAGGAAAATGAATAATAATTGAGGAAAATACTATGCAGGGGCTTGATGGAGACAACCAGGAGAGAATCTAGGGGGTTTCTCCACTTCATTAACTCTCTAACTCAGCTTGGGATCACAACATCCTCTCTCACCAGTTTGAATTCATTGGTGGCCAAGTAACTCCTAGTATAAGTGAAGCTCAAGAGGGACCAAATCCACCATTTTCTAATATCAAGGAGGGAATCACTCCTATTTTCAAGGGAGATGCTATCAACTACCCTTTTATATAAATAAACAAGATGAAAATCTCATTGGGATTCGAAGTTTTGATTCAGCTATATGTAGCTATTGAGCTCAAAACTCGAAATTGTCATTTTGAACTTTTATGTTATGTATAAGACTTTTACTTTCTAATAATGAGAAATTGGTTATTAAGTTGCATCTAAGTTAGTTTCAGAGGGATGAGACCCTTGGGGTTGGGCCCAACCTAGAGGATTTGGTCCCCATTTTGTACTAGTGTTTTGTTCTTGATTCCAAGCATTTCATAACTTTCTTTCATTCCAGTAGAGTTTAAGCTATAATTTTTTTTTATTGAAAGCTTCTACATCACCTCTCTTGTGGGAGAATGATTGGAAGGATTCACAATATCAGTCCAAAAATATTGTGTTTATGATTTCTTGGAAATAGATGAATGTTAGTTGTTCTTCTTCACATTCTCTTTATGTCGCTTAGAATTCAATTCAATGATTAGAGTAGTGTTGTGTCATAAAATAGATGTTATTTAAATTCAACTCATCTTTTCCATCATAGTTTATATCACTTTGTTAATAATCAATGGATGTATGCATGTGGCTTTTCATGGGTATGTGTTGATGTGCAATGAACGGAACCTCTTCCACCTCCATCTTGGACTCCTCTATCTTCTCTTTACATTCCTCAATTATATCCCAAAACTTTGTTTCCATAAACACTTGACCTAGTTAGTTTGGGACACTATGAACATTCATCCTAGTGCAAGAAAAACCTCTAAGAGGCCTTGGGCTTGGCTAAGGGGCTCAACCCAACCCTTCTTCACCCTCTCTAACATCCATCCACCTCGTCATTCCCTCAAGACATCATTTTCACCCTAAAAGGGATATCAGAATCACTCATGTAGCAATACATGACCTCTTGTAGCAATATAGGACCTGTTGTAGCAGCACCGGTAGCAGGTATGTAGCACCACTTTTCTTCACCATTTTTTATCCCCACTTCAACCTTATCTTAGTCAAGATTAATAAGACTCCAAGTTATGATTTTATGATCAATAGAAGCTCCTAAACCACTCCAACCATTCCTTTTTCTCACTACAAAATAGAGTAGAAATTTGTGTTTTTCAATCACAAGTATGATGAAAGTTAGGTTTCTGATTTTCAAGCAAGTGTGAAATAGGTAGATGATACATGCAATTATGTTGCTAGTTTGATGAATTATGAAAGAAAAAGTAGCTTTATTTCTGCAAGTAGATTAATGGTTTTCATTTCATGAAATGATTAATTAGCATCTACAAGTTGAGTAAATGGCATTTCCACTTTCATAGTTATAATTAGTTTTCAATTGTAATTTCATCAACAATCTTTCACTATAGTTTATTAGGAGGAATGGTCTCTGAGCACTTTGATCTAATTCCATGACTGAGGGTGGCATGAGTAGAATCTAACCTACTATGCATATAGCATTGTCACCTCTAAGTTTGTACGGACCCTGGGTTGATAATTTGAGTAGTGGAGCCCTTGGGGGTTGCAACATTCTTGGTGCAATACGAGGGTTCACCAATTGAATCCCCCATACTCTTTACCATGGATTAGGCTCTGTAAGAAATTGTTATTTTATTAACATTTGTATAATTACATTTCCAAGATATCTGACCTCTTATCCAATGGCATATATACTTGAGCACATTGGCCCCAAAATATATCTAACATATCTACACGGACACGTAGGCCACATAAGATAACTTTAACTCACCATCCTATATCATATGTATCCATCTCAACAACCTAAATATTATAGTCCTTATATCCATTACTTAGGCACTAAGTTCAGCCTTCTGCACATATTATTACATTAACCATTCAAGGGTGGAACTCGGGGTGTTACAACTTCCCAAGAAGAATAATCCTAAGAACTTTGAGGATTATAGACCATTCTCCATGTGTAATACTACATGTAAGTAATACCCAAGATCATAACATCAAAGGTAAAGGAGTTTTTATTATATTTTATATCATAAGAACAATTTGGTTTCATATATAATAGGAAGATTCATTATGCAATAGGGATGGCTCAAAAGGGTTTCCATTTGATAAAAAGTCAAAATATATAACCAATGATACTCAAACTAGGCTTATTTAAGCCCTATGATAGGGTAAGTTGGATGTATTTGAGACTAATGTCGATACACATTGGAATAAACCTATAAATGATAAATTGAATAAAAGATGTCTAGTTCCCTTTGTTGTTCTAATAAATGGGTTGGTATCTAGTTTCTTCTATATATTAAGGGGATTAAGACAATGATGTCCAATAACAATTTTCCTTTTGTTTTTGATGGGTAAAGGCCTAAACAAGGTAGTGAAATATTTCAAAATATGAGGCGCCCAAAGAGGAATAAAAATAGGTAAATTATTGTCCTTATCCCATTTATTTTTTGATAATGTACTCTCATTTGGATTAGATGCCGTAAAAGACGTTGAAAAATACAAGTACATATTAGACTTATACTCTACAGCAACGAGGATGGAAGTGAATAACAATAAATAAAATATTATGTTCAATAGTTTAGTAGAAGAGAGATCAAAGAATTTTCAAATTCCTCCTTTCAAATAAACTTCATATGATAATGGAGTGAAATAATTCTTTTTTATGTTAAATACTAATGATTATAGATTAAAGTACTGGAATTGGCTATATGAGAAAAAAGAGAATGTCAAACTAGTGCTACTTGTGGATTTCAAGAATAGAAATATTAACTCTTATGAAATCAATATCGCGGGAATTTGTGTGTATTTACATATGGATTTTAATAATAGTAAATTTAATCCTTAAGAAAAAGATGGGGGAGGAATGCAAGTATATTGATGCTCTTTAGATTGTATACCAAAGGGAATAGTAGAAAAGATCAGAAATAAACATTTTAGTTTCTTGTGGCTAAGAAAGAAGAAAAGGGAAGCCATTCCCTTAGTAAAGTGGAATAAGATAGCTAGAACCAAAAACGATGGGGATCGGGGTTTAAAATATACACTATTTTGGACAAGATTTAGTAGGTAAGAATCTTTAGAGGTTATTAAAAGGAGGAGGGTTTTAGATTTTTGTTATGAAGTAGAAATATGTAGATCAATTACATATTTAACATTCGATTAGAATACTAGAAAAAATTGTAGAAAGGGATTCAATAATCTAGAAGACATTAAAAAAATATTTTCCAATTGTAGATAAATCTCTAGCTTAGAATGTAGGTAGTGGGCCTAAAGTGAGAATAGAGGAGACCCTTAGGTGGTATGCTAGGATTTTTAGACTTTTTGGAGACCCTTAGGTGGTATGCTAGGATTTTTAGACTTTTTGATCCATTGATCATTTTACTAAATATAAAAGAAATATGTTATTTGGCAAATGAAACAAACATGAATGATACTTCTATTTAGAATTAATGTAAAAAAGGAAGAAAATATGATTAGTTTGCAAGGGCAGGGAGTATAATATAGGACTCTATGTATACATAAGTTGAAATATAATGCAATTAAATTAAGGGAGGAAGGGGATGAATTTATTTGGTCTAAAAATAGTTCATTAGGAAGATACATAACACAATGTTTGGAGAAGAGGAGGAAAATGATTGAAAATGGCTATGGAAATTTGTATGGAAGATAAAAACCTATCTAAAAGCAAGAGTTTTCATTTAATTAGTTCTTACAAACAAAACGTTCAGCCGGGATGATTGTAGAAAGAGAGCATGGAATGGGCCAAGGATATACATCTTTTGCAAAATTAATGATGACAACCTATTTCATATGGTGATAACATATCCTTTCACAAAATTAGTGTGGGAGGAAGCTCTAAAATTAGTGCATAAATGGTAAATAACAAGGAGATATTGTAGTGGTTTGTTTGGATTTAAGGAAAAATATGTCAATGCTCATAAAATTCTTCCTTATATAGTCTTTTGGGACATTTGGCTAGTTAGGAATGATATGATCTTTCAAAATGAAGAAATTTTACCCATTCGGGTTTTTAATTAAATAAAGTATGTTTGTGGAGTGTGGAAACTAAGGAAGAAAAACCATCATGGTTACCAGTCAAAATACTACTAGATCATATGCATGGGATACTTTGAAGGGGAAAGTCAAGTGAATTATCTACTAAGTGGGGCTTGAAGTGAGATATTATTAAACAAGAACATACAATAACCTTTAAAACAACTTTAGTGGTTAAAATAAATAATTAGGTAGAAATGAATGCTCTTTTGGATGTTGATGAAGTTAGTAGTTGAAAAAATAATGACTCAATTACAATTATGGAGGATTCCAGGGTGGTTATAGATTTGATCAATGGTAAAAATAATATGCAAAGTATATCCCTCCTCCAAATTGTCGAAAAAATAAAAAAACTAAAAAAAATTATGAAAAAATATTTTCTTCATATTTATAAAGAGTTGAACTCTGAAATTGATGATATTTCTTTAAAAAAAAATAAAAAATTAATCGATATACTTTCAAGTTAGAAAAATAAGATAAATACATTCAACTTACAAAAATTTGGAGATCCATACATGCTACACTAATCTAATATAAATAGAAAATGATCATGGTTCATGAAGAAGTTGATAAAGGTTTGTTTGTATAATTATACAAAGCATTTTTAGTTGTTTCTTTAATGAGGAATCATATATAATCAAAATGATAAATTGTTTAGAAACACCATCAATTTTTTTTTTCCAAGGAAAACTTTTAGGCATTGGGTACCCAAAGATCAAAGTCAACCTCCTTCTCCGCCCGAAAGCAAGAGAAAAGTAATACCTAGGCTCATTTAAGAGTACAACAATGTTACTCTATTCCAAAGCATCAACATGTCTTGAGTTAGGAGTTGGATAGATAACAACTATTCTACAAAGTAAACAACAATTTTCAAGTACTTAAAACACACATTTATATATAAAGTGTATATAATAAATACAAGTTTAAAAAAAAAATAAAGTTAAAACTTGATAATAATAAATTATATATAATAAATATTTTTCTTCCTTGAAAATTGAAAGGCTTTGTGGTGAGAGTTTGTATATAACGTATACAATGCAAGTACCCATCGATATATTGACATCATCTTTGATGGGATTACTCCCCATCAATATATTGCTTACATCTTTGTATAGATTATCTGCCACATAGCAAAGTTATGGAGAAATTTTTTTCATGTGAATATCATGAAGCAAGTTTATTGGTTGGTTCTAATTTATCATGTGAATATTGTAGTTTAGTGTGTCCTTGAAGGGTCAGTATTAAAGTAGATGTTCCATATCATTCACTTTGGCTAATGAGACAAATTCTAATTATTGTACTCCATATCCAAATAATCCAAATATTGAAAGATAGCTTTTATACGGATAATCCAAAGACTCGAATCTACCTCCTTCTGGAAGTATTGGGTCAAAGATAATACTTCAATTAACTAAGATTATCATATGATTAATATTCTCAAATAAAACCACCACCTACACTTTTGCATTAAACTCCACCACCTAGACTTTAGGAAAGTAATCAATCACACAACGTGGGATACAAACTGATGTGTACCCTGGTTAAAACAATGTAATTGTGTACTAATATTGTAATCACATTTATGAATGGTTATTTTGCAATTTTAAAATTCTCAAAGAGATAATTATATTCGGTTTTATTCTTATAATTTTTTTTATATGGGAAATGAAATGTAACTTATAACAATAAAGTATTTAATATTTTTTAAATTGAAATATATAAAATTTAATCTAAAATATTAATATTTTATATATTAAAATATATGAAATTTAATCCAAAATATTTTTAAATTAAATGATATAAATGAAAATCTATTTAATAAGAAATACTTTATTACAAAATTTATATTAATGATTTTTTGATTTCTTATTATAAAATAGGCAAGAAATGGATAAAAGATTATAATGTAAACAATAATCCATTTTCATAAATGTAAAATCAATTTTAATTAAATATTTATAATTTGGAAAAAAAAATACGATTCAAAATTAGAAAAATAAGATAATAGTATGTACTTTTAACCAAACAAATTAAATAATAATAAATATTAATATACAATTCAATATTAATATTATAGTAAAAATTGAGATGAATACTAATTTAATATCCAAAAAAGATTTTATTAATAAACTATATTTATCGTTGTAAATTAATTGTGCTTTGTCTATTTAATATATTTATTTATTTATTTTCCCCAGATGCGGGTGTTTCAAACGCGCATTAACGCGATGGGACAGGGGTGTGAAGGAATAGGCTGCCACCTGCATGCCCAGAACCACATGGAGGGTGAAAGGACAGGGATAATACAGCCGAAGGGAGGTTCACTCGGCCGGCGGTTTCAGGACGACAGCAGAAACAGCAAGATGATGGCGCAAAATATCAATTCCGCATGCTTCAGGCCAGACTGGGGTTCGGCTCCATTAATTGTTGGAGTTATGGTGGGGGATCGCCGAGGAGAGGAGGTCGTAATAGCCGAGAAGCATTACAACTGGCTGGTTTGGAAGTTATCTGTGCGATGTCTGCCTGGTGAAGTCGGTATATGGGTGTCTGCAGAGACCTACTCTGTTACTGAGCCTCGTCCTCCGCCTGCACCCATTTTGCATCTCTGTTCCTTCTCGGATTTTTGCTTCTCCCTCTTTGTTCCTTTCTGTAGCATGGTGAGGCAGCGCTTGATCAGTCGAAGAGGCAGTTCGAGAGGGGGAAGCTCTCGACACCAGGCGAGGCGGAGAAGCTCCTCGAGCTCTCCCCCCTCCACTGTAGATAACTCCAGCTATCCCAATACCAGAAGTGGCCATGGACGGGGTTGTGGTCGTGCTCAGGGTCAAGCTCGTTATCCTTCCGCTCCTTTCCCTCTGCCTCAGCATCCCTCCCCTCACACCACCTTCTTCCAATTCCGCAGCACGCTTTCCCAACCCATCATTACCGCCACCCTTGCTATTTCCTTCTCAGAGGAGGTCGCTTCGGCAACCCAATTGCCCTCCCTCAGAAATGATATATACAAAGGGGAAACCAGTCAGCACGGGGCTTGGAAATCCTACAGCGAAGACAAGGCAGAGGAGCAGAGAGCTCAGCCTAGTCGGAAAGGCAAGGAGGTGGAGGGAGCTTCACATGAGGGCACTGAGCAAAAACTGGAAACTCCGGGAGCAAATCAGAACCAGGAAGGCGAGGAGGATACGCAGATGGAGACGGGTAAAGGAGAACGTGAGGGCCCCCAGCCTAACACCAGCGATGATTGGGGCTGCCCGATTGTGGAGGAACCTACCACGGAGGAGCTTCTCAGCCAGTTCACCAATGTCAGGTGGCATTTCTTTTAATTATATAGGCTCTCTCTGGAGGTTGTTTAGAAATTATGGAACTGTTTCTTTTTGGCTCTGCCCAGACTACTGAGGCAAATGTTAATAGAAGATCTTTTTGTAAAACTTAAACTTTTGGACTGGTTTCCCCTCTGTTGGGGCAGTCTAAGAACCTGTTTATCGGCTAGCTGAGATAGACTATTTCTCGAAACAGTCAGCAACACATTGTAAATAGCTTTTTTCTTTTTTTAATAGATCAATCTTACTTAGCAAAATATATATAGATATATATTTATTTATTTTTAATAATATTATTTAAGTTTGACCTTTAGATATTATTTCCTTTGTTTGATATTATTTTATTTTTTGTGGTTGACTAATAAATAAATAAATATATAAATTTATTTTTTCTAATCGTTAAATTTAATATTCAAAATATTTTATTAATAAACTATATTGATCTAGTCAAAATGATTTGATAATGAGATCTTAGACTAATATTAAGGTATTACGGACTCATGTCCATGGATTTGCCTATATTATTTAGTGCAACGGATCAATAAGATTACGAATAATATAGACAATGAACAGTTAGAGAAACATAATAGACAAACACACATAACACAACAAGTTTAATATGGAGTTCACCCAAAACTCTTGGGCTACATCTCCTGGTCCAACCTTTAGTGGTGACCTCTCTATTATGTCTTCAATAGCAGAGTTTTACAAAAGTGAGCTCAATTTGAGTCTCGACACAACAAATACAAGACAACAGGAGTTTACTTGAATCCCTCAAGTCTCTTTGAGTACACAGACTCTCCCTCTTGCTCTCTGTCTCTATTTCCCTCGATCTCAACAATGCTTGCCCCTGTCTCTGTCATTCAGTGGCTTTTAAGCCAATCGACACTGTTTGCTCGTTTCCTCTCCTGGGCTCTTTGGCTTTTGGCCTTTATCCATTCAAATCCCCTCTGAGCATTAACCAATCATGGTATAATGTCTTCAGGTATGGTGGCCACCTGTTATGAAACAGAAGGGACCATCGACGCCTTTGAAATCCCCAAAATAGTCGTTCTCTGTTTACATAGAGAAATACACAAAAACACGGGAAAATCCACCCAAACGCAGTCTATAGAACCTAAAATATTATCAATTCCACCCTATAATCCCTTCAGATCCATCTTTGGGCACTATCATAAGTCTATCGTTGATCTATGTGATTATTGATCCAACAGTTGCTATTGATTTCGGGTGGCTTATGTGCCCGAAGATTACTCGCCTGAAAAGGGTGGTTTTCTCTCTCCGGAGCCTAGCCACGTGTTAGCTAGTGTATGGGCTTGAGTGGAGCCCAACCAATACCATTTACTGCCTAAGGCTCGCCCAAAATCCCACTCGTTTCGAAACTCAAAACACATATCGCTGCATATAAAAACCCTTTCGGGTCCGTTTTATCGCCCAATTCGCATTTCCTTTGTTTTTGGTTTATTTAACAAAAATGCGATTTTACATAGAAAAATCCCTTTTTCCGGAACTCAAATTATATATAATTTTATTTATAAACCCCATCGGGTTTGGCTATCGCAAGTCACAAGTATATCAGCCCCGCTCCTTTGTATTGCTCCGATGCGATATATCGCAATTGCATATCGCATAGTCCTTAGGCTGTTGGTAAGCGCTCCTTTATATTTTGTTGATACGATATCACGAGTTAACTTGGGTCGTTGATCTGTGCACTTCATCGATGAATACTAATTTAATATCCAATTTTTATTTATTAATAAACTATATTTATTGTTGTAAATTAATTGTGCTTTGTCTATTTAATATATTTATTTATTTTTAATAATATTATTTAAGTTTGACCTTTAGATATTATTTCCTTTGATTGATATTATTTTATTTTTTGTGGTTGACTAATAAATAAATAAATATATAAATTAATTTATTCTAACCGTTAAATTTAACATTCAAAATGTTTTATTAATAAACTATATTTATCCAGTCAAAATGATCTGATAATGAGATTTTAGACTAATATTAAGGTATTACAGACTCATGTGCATGGATTTTCCTATATTACTTAGTCCAACGGATCGATAAGATTGCGAATAATATAGACAATGAGCAGTTAGAGAAACATAATAGATGAACAAACATAACACTGCAAGTTTAATATGGAGTTCACTCAAAAATCATGGGCTGCGTGGTCCAGCCTTTAGTGGTGACCTCTCTATTATGTCTTCAAGAGCATATTTTTACAAAAGTGAGCTAAATTTAAGTCTCAACACAACATATATAAAATAGCAGGAGTTTACTTGAATCCCTTAAGTCTCTCTGGGTACACAGACTCTCCCTCTCGCTCTCTGTCTCTCTTTCCCTCTGTCTTAGCACCTTGCCCCTATCTCTGTCTTTTGTGGCTTTTAAGCCAATCGGTGCTGTCTGTTCATTTCCTCTTCTGGGCTCTTTGGCTTCCAGCCTCTATCCGTTCAAATCCCCTCTAAGCATTAACTAATCAGGGTATAACATCTTCAAGTATGGTGGCCACCTGTTATGAAACAGAAGAGACCATTGGCGCCTTTGAAATCCCCAAAGTAGTCGTTCTCTGTTTACATAGAGAAATACACAAAAACACGAGAAAATCCTCTCAATCGTAGTCTATCGGACTGAAATATTATCAATTCCACCCTATAATCC
>Ga0115854_10177_pt1 | contig 14525 bp, 8 predicted proteins | sample InSIn2SAF170_FD_83868 | JGI IMG/M metagenome (GOLD analysis project Ga0115854, IMG submission 83868)
TATAAGGATAGAATGTGACAGCCAAAGTGCAATTTTCTTGGCAAAGAACCATGCTTATCATTCAAGGATAAAGCATATTTATGTTCAATATTACTTTGTGAGGGATATGATAGAAGACAAAAAGGTGTTGCTGGTAAAGGGGGACACTTTGAAGAATATTGCAGATGCATTCACAAAATATGTGAGGTCTAAGAAGTTCTCTTGGTGTTCCTTGGTAGCACAAACCATAATCACTACTGCCATGAAAATATGTGAAAACCCACTTCACTATTGTCCAATGCTCCTTTCCTGGTTTTGACATAAACCTACTCAATACTCCCACTGCATGTGCAATGTCTGGTCTAGTCCAGACCATTGCATACATCAAGTTACCGACTGCACTTGCATATGGAACATGGGACATGTTGTTATAGACATATTTGCGCACATCAACCCCAAACTTATATGTCGATATATTAGGGCTCATCAACCCTTAAAATACCCTAAAGGAACATAGTCATCTAGATACATCATTACCCAAAAGTTCCATCTAAAAAACCATCCAGAAATTGCCTAAATTGAACCATATAGGCTGCTCCATTGGCAAAGTGCGATGCATACTGAGTGGTACACTAATAGGGTGCGATGCATACTGTTTAGGTCTTTTATAGGGTGCGATGGGTGAGGATGGACAAATGTCTGGAACAATTTGTTAGTTGGTTGCTCATGGAATCTTCTAGAAACTTCTCCTGTGCCACTTGCCTCTCTGAATTCACCTGGGGATGAACAAGGGAACTAGGAAACCATCTCCAATCCCTTGTCTTGTGGAACCAATTGTAACAAGTGGAATGACACTATTCAAACCCCATGGATGACTCACACCCTTGCAAACATCTATAAATGGATCAATCATCTAAGAGATTTGAGGCTGGAATATTCTGAATTGTAAGTGTTAATAGTTTTGTCATTGAGGAGAGAGCATTGTATTCTTGTTTGTGTGTTCTTTCTATTTGATGAGGTGAAGAAGGATTGATGCTGGGAGGGTGGTGCTAGATCAGACAACTAGGTTGTAATTCTCCTTATTATTAATAAAGTTCTTCAGAATTTTTCCCAACTGATTGTGTAATTGTGAATGCTTTCATTTGTTCATTATATATCTAATTCTGTAATGTTTCTGTTGTAATAGATCATGATGCTTTGATAGTTCTTTGTTGTTGTACTTGTGTGGGTACTCTCCAAATGTGTTAAGTACGAGGAGGAGTTATTGGATCTACCAAAGGAGTGAGAGATCAGGCAAGGGATCAAGCGAAAGTTCCAGGTTGGTTTCTACTATCTTTCTCTTATTTGTTAGACATAGGAAAGATCATTGAATTGATTTAAACTATTGTTTCTAGGGTAGCTGCCAAACCTAAAGGGTTAGTCGTTCAACAAGACACTAATTTTCCCAGGAAAAAATCAGCGACTCCACTAGGGATCGAACAGATGTTTTTTTGCTGTTATTGTTTGTTTTATGTTCAATTTGATAAACTATAGATAGATTCTGAAGCCAGCGAGGTAGCTTTCGAACTGTTCTTTCTTTGCAATTACATAGTAGATGAATGTTGCTTCAGTGAATCTCTAGCTTAGTTTATGAATTAAAATTTTTACTTGCAAGCACATCTAGATGCCCTTTTGGTAGCTCAGTAACCATCATACTTTGCTCATTATTGTTCATCAAAACCTAGCTTATTTGATTGAAAACTGCTCGACATTTGATCTGAAAATGGAATGTACTTGTTTAAGGGTGCAAGGAATCCATTTCCAATAATTTCAACTGTGAGCTATACACTCCAAGTGACCTCTAAAAATGTGAAAACTTCTTATTTCTTATACAGAGATAGACTGTAGGGGCATTCACCGGACATGTCACCTCTAAAAAGAGGATGAGTTCCAGAGGCTACCTGGCCCTCTACAGGCTCTGCCTAAATAAATAACAAAGTAAACACTTAGAAGTCTTTGACATACACAAACCTGAAGTTTAATGTCTTTGCGGAATAAGACAAATAACTTTCTGCAGCTGAATAGGTGATTATCGATGTATGCAAGTTATATATATTTGATGTTTAAAACTTTATATCAGTTTTGTTTACCATATCATCTTTAGCAAATAAAGACATCAAAATGATAAAGCAGTTCACCCCCTTTGGGCTACATCTGCTGGACCAAACCTCTCAAACTAGGCTTGTCATCTTGTATTAAATGCTACAAAGGCTAATACAAGAATATGAATGTCTCAAAAGATAGATCTGACTGTAAATACAGAATCAGAAGATAGGAATTAGCTAAACATGCACTTTCCCAAACACTAAACAGTGAAATTTGTACCTTATACAGTACTTTCCCCAATTGGCCTTTGTGGCCCTTTAAAATTGCATGGAGAATTTCAAGGTGAAGATGACCTCAATTAGTTCTGAAACCTCTGCCATTAGACTCAGAAGGTCGAAAATAGCAGACATAGGCTTTTGAATCACCAAAAACAGATGAACATAGCCCCCAAACAGCTCATGCACTGAAATGGCCCTAGTGGCCCTGAAAGCTTCCCTGAAGCTAAACAGTGAGAAGAATGCCTAAAAAGGAAAAAAAAGCTGCAGAAGTGGATTCAGAATGCTGGAAAACTTCAGGAATGACCTTCGTTCCACATTCACTGGCTGCACAATTCCCAAACCAGCTCCCAAACTGATTTGGCCCTAGTGGCTCCTGGAACTTCTATAAAGCAAAAACCTCTACAAATGACCTCAGATGACTGTGAAACCTATGCCAATGGCTTCAGAAGGTCGAATATACCCAAAAAAAAAAAAAAAAAATTCATCCAAAACCGCCTTTCCTAGCCAAAGTTATGGCCATTTAAAGTTTCTCCAGTCTGCCCCTAGAAAAACTCCAGCTAACTGTAGTTGGAGGCCAGATAAGCCCGCCAAGTTTGGCGGTCCACCCAAATTTGGCGCTCCACCAAAATTTCTGCCAACTTGACTGCAGTTATTAATGTGCATGTAACCAAAAATTCTGCCTGGCAGTTTGCATCGGATTGCGCGCCAACGGTTTAGGGGGTTGAGCCAACGGTTATGGGCCAAGGGTCACATGAAATGGGGCCTGGCCCTTGGGGGCTGGCCCCCTTAGGGCCCCGCCCAATAGAACCTTGAAACATTAAATTTCACTTGTTCTGCCAACCTAATAAATCCCAACCATATAGCCAAATGGTAAGGCGTGGGAGTGTTACAAGGTAGGTCATGTGTTGAAAGCTCACTGCCACCAAAAGTTTTAACATGCGCCCATTGTTGCTGACGTCACCCCAGCCACGTGGCGGCCTCCAAGCCTGCCACATGGCAGCTTGCTATTGGCTGCCCAAATGAAATATTCCCTGGAATATTCCAAGGAATATTCTATGGAATATTCTTTTTCTAATTTTTTTTGAAAAATTCAAAATTTCAATGTTATTGAGAAATTCTTCTTTTTGGCATAACTTTCTCATACGACGACCGTTTTTCGAACCGTTTATGGCACTGGAATCAGGAAGATGAGATCTATCCAGTAGTTCAAGTTCTAATCAGTTCTGAGCACTTTCATTTTTGACCATTTTACAACACTTGGTCCTGAGCTCCTGATCACACCTCCCAAATGAGAAGGATTTTGGTCCCCAAAAGCTTACTGAATCTCTGAACTGAACTATACAGCACTTGAGGAATAGAAATATCCTCATCCGTTCAGCCAAAAGAGCATACTGATGCCAAAATTTCCTGCCTTGCCAACTGTCGTCATGGCGACTTTTCGTTGCATAAGCCAAGTACTTGTCGAATCCCGACCAACCTTGTTCGCCAGACAAACTGAAAATTTGTAGGAACCAGCGATGAAACTTGCTGATATATGAGCTGAAATATTCCTCTGAACATGTGGTCTTGCCAACTGTCACGATGCCCATCCATGGCACCTCCGCTCCAGAAGATGAGTTGCCTCCCAAATGAGAAGGCTCTTACAAATATGAAACACTTCATCCTTTCTCCTTTTTACAATCTTGGAGATCAAATTAACTTTTTCCAAGTCAATATTACATTAGATGCATGGTTAAAAACAAAGTAATCAACCCTTCAAGTTAATCACACATACATGTTTAAAATACAAGGAAATCATCATGATCCCTGTGCTCATGCATATCATTCTCATGCATGCAGTTTATCCTTCAAATTTTTCTTAAGTACAGTCATAAGTACAATATCCTCGATCACATGTACATGTACTTTCAAAGCTAAAATGAATATAACTTTCACTGCAATAGAGTGAGTCTCATACTCAGCTTTTCCATCCTGCAACTTGCATTCCCTTAACAAAGAAATGCATTCAATCAAAAGACATGCAACTTTAATTGTATAAGAATTCTAACCATTTCTTACCAATCCATTTCAAAGGCACTTCCTTTAACTACACTTCAATATCAACATGTGTATCATCCTGACACATCTCAATGATGGAAACTTCCTTCCCATTCTTGTCATACTCTTTCTCCAGTTTCTTCAATTTTTGTGGAAGCATTGTTGGATTCAGAGTCCAACACCTTTCAACAATATGTCCATGCTTATGGCAATAAGTGCAACACATGTTAATCTTCTTGACAGCATGATTTGCATTGTTCAATGGAACTTTGGCTTCTTGCCTCCTTTCCTTCAAAAGTTTCCTGTAGGTTTCCATTCTTTTCCAACATCTAGAAAGACTGTGGTTAACCAAACCACAAAAAGAACATGCAATTCTTTTCCAATGCTTGTGTGGAAATTTTCCATGCTTTACATGATCAAAGGAAATATGATCGAAATCAGATTTATACATTTCTCTTTCACCTTCATTACCTTCATGAGGAGGTGAATCAAATGAAGAAGAAGCTCCTTTTGGAACACCATCAATCCCTTCAATAGGTTTAGAGCTTTTACCACTTTCTTGTTCAAGTGCATGCTTATGCACACCTTCTTCTTGCAAGATATGTTTCAAACTATTGCATTACTCAAGGATACAACCTTCACAACCTTGAGATAGAGAACCTGAAATGAAACTCCTTCTAGGAACTGTTTCAATTGCCTTCATGGCTACTTTGGAACATTCTCCATAAGATTGTCCATAACCAAGACCCAAATTCTTAGGCCTTACCTCAACCATTATTGGCTCAACTATACCCTGTGCATGTTTGCCCAATCCTTTTCCTTCATATCCCATTTTGGACATCAACTTGGACCCTATGGCTGTGATATGTTTCTCAAAATAACCAACATAAACATTCTTATAAGAATTTGAAGACAAACTAGAATTGTTTACCTCTTCTTCAAGCTGATACTTGGCTAAGGCTTCTTTGGCAATAAGGAGTTGTGTCTCCAACTCATGCATCCTTTCCAGATTCATGTTTGCAATATGAAGTTGGCCTTCCATTTCCTGCAATTGGTCAGAAAGCAACTACTTCTCTTCCCTCATGGAATTCAACTGCTCTTGAAGTCTAGAGCTCTTTCTTTCATCCTCATACATTTCTCTCACCATATTCATCATGATGAAAAATTCTTGCTTCAAGCCTTCATCAAAAAATCTTGTGAAGGAGGATGATTTTGAAAACTCACTTATGGAAGTTGTCATTATAAAAATGAACAAAAGAGCTTCAACCAACTCAAACAACAAGTAGTTTGCAGAATAATAAAGCAGTCAATCTTCAACACTGCTTAAGACACCTTTCAAGCTACACAATCAAGCTAGTGATGTCAGTCAAGCAAACCTAGTGCTCTGATGCCATCTAATCTGAAAATGGAATGTACCTATTTAAGGGTGCAAGGTATCCATTTCCAATAATTTCAACTGTGAGCTATACACTCCAAGTGACCTCTAAAAATGTGAAAACTTCTTATTTCTTATACAGAGATAGACTGTAGGGGCATTCACCGGACATGTCACCTCTAAAAAGAGGATGAGTTCCAGAGGCTACCTGGCCCTCTACAGGCTCTGCCTAAAGAAATAACAAAGTAAACACTTAGAAGTCTTTGACATACACAAACTTGAAGTTTAATGTCCTTGCGGAATAAGACAAATAACTTTCTGTAGCTGAATAGGTGATTATGGATGTATGCAAGTTATATATATTTGTTGTTTAAAACTTTATATTAGTTTTGTTTACCATATCATCTTCAGCAAATAAAGACATCAAAATGATAAAGCAGTTCACCCCCTTTGGGCTACATCTACTGGACCAAACCTCTCAAACTAGGCTTGTCCTCTTGTATTAAAAATTCTACAAAGGCTAATACAAGAATATGAATGTCTCAAAAGATAGATCTGATTGTAAATACAGAATCAAAAGATAGGAATTAGCTAAGCATGCTCTTTCCCAAACACTAAATAGTGAGATTTGTACCTTATAGAGTACTTTCCCCAATTGGCCCTTGTGGCCCTTTAAACTTGCATGGAGAATTTTGAGGTGAAGATGACCTCAATTGGTTCTGAAATCTCTGCCATTAGACTCAAAAGGTCGAAAATAGTAGACATAGGCTTTTGAATCACCAAAAACGGATGAACATAGCCCCCAAACAGCGCATGCACTGAAATGGCCCTAGTGGCCCTTAAAGCTTCCCTGAAGCTACACAGTGAGAAGAATGCCTCAAAAGGAAAAAAAAGCTGCAAAAATGGATTCAAAATGCTGGAAAACTTTAGGAATGACCCTCATTCCACATTCACTGGCTGCACAATTCCCAATGTAGCTCCCAAACTGATTTGGCCCTAGTGGCTCCTGGAACTTCCACGAAGAAAACACCTCTGAAAATGACCTCAGATGGCTATGAAACCTATGCCAACGGCTTCAGAAGGTTGGAGAGACCCAAAATCAAAAAAAAATTCATCCAAAACCACCTTTCCTAGCCAAAGTTATGGCCATTTAAAGTTTCTCTAGTCTGCCCCTAGAAAAACTCCAGCTAACTGTAGTTGGAGGCCAAATAAGCCCACCAATTTTAGTGGTCCGCCCAAATTTGGCGCTCCACCAAAATTTCCGCCAAATTGACTGTAGTTATTAATGCACATGTGACCAAAAATTTCGGCTGGCAGTTTGCATCGGATTGCGCGCCGGCGGTTTAGGGGGTTCAGCCCACGGTTATGGGCCGAGGGTCACATGAAATGGGGCCTAGCCCTTAGGGGCTGGCCCCCTTAGGGCCCCGCCCAATAGAACCTTGAAACATTAAATTTCACTTGTTTCGCCAACCTAATAAGTTCCAACCATATAGCCAAACTGTAAGGCGTGGGAGTGTTACAAGGTAGGTCGCGTGTTCAAACCTCACTGCCAGCAAAAGTTTTAACATGCACCCATTGTTGCTGACGTCACCCCAGCCACGTGGCGGCCTCCGAGCCTGCCACATGGCAGCTTGCTATTGGTAGCCTGAATAGAATATTCCTTGGAATATTCCAAGGAATATTCTGTGGAATATTCTTTTTTTATTTTTTTTGAAAAATTCAAAAGTTCAATGTTATTGAGAAATTCTTCTTTTTGGCATAACTTTCTCATACGGTGACTGTTTTTCGAACCGTTTGTGGCACTGAAATCAAGAAGATGAGCTCTATCCAGTTGTTTAGGTTCCAATCAGTTCTGAACACTTTCATTTTTGACCATTTTACGACACTTGGTCCTGAGCTCCTGATCAACATTTGAGCCAAAAACATTTTCAGTTACGCTCGTAGGACCATCGCACTATGTTCCACTATGTTCCCATATGCATATCACCTCCTGAGTGTAAAAAGCGTGATGCATCTCAATTTCTTCGAAGCCTAGATGTGATGATTGACTGAACTCTTTTTCCATCTAGAAATTGAGTGTTTTTGTCCTGTTTTCAGTTTTGTTTGGTTGTTTTTCTGCATTTGAGTAGTACCTCTTCACTAAATATTACTTGCATCACTTAAATCAACCTCAATTTCATTCAGATTAGTGAATGTTTTTGTGTATTTGTTCCTTATTTACAATCCTTTGTCGAAAAGTTGTTTTAGTAGATTTGTCACTTTGATACAAAAAGTGTCGTAATTGTTGCTTTTTGTCGAAAAGAGAAGCATTGTAAATTTTTCCTTCCCTTGATAATCAATTAAAATTTTCTTGATGCGTTTGATTTTATTTGTTTACATTCAAAGTGTTGAAAGAATTTTTATTCAAAATTGAAAGTGTCGTTTTGAGTCTTCCTTTCCCTTTTGAATTGAAAATTGTCGAAAATGTAATTTTGAGTGAAATATTTCAGATCTTTGCTGCATTTTTTTTCCTTTTTGCATCTTTCACATTAATGAAATTGAAAACAAATACATGCATTTTCATTTAGAATTTTATGATTTGTGTGCGAAAGGATGATTTAAGGAAATGCACTAGTGTGTGCTCTTTTCTCTTTGCTTAAAAGCACTGTTATCTTCTCTCCTTAGTAGCTAAGGTTTTCATCATTGAAACTAAATCAAAAGTTTGTTTATCATGATAGCTGCATTTTAGGAATTGTGAACATACATCACATGGTGAACCTTCAAAGGAAAATTTTAAGCAAGATCAACTTTAAAATGAACTTCAATGAATCTAACAACACTTTGGAATTTAACGCAACACATTTAGAGGTCTAGGCTAGAGACGTGTTCCGGCGTCGTTAAAACTAGTGGCTATCATTTTAATTGAAGGTTGGGTGATTCCTCCTCTTTGATACGACAAGTGCTAGCATAGACTTGTGCTCCTCGTACAGTCACGTATATTTTGGGAGACCAAAATAGGCTTAAATCCTTTATCCATAGGAAACCGAGTCTACCACCTTATTGATCGTAATGCACTGAACACAACATTCGGGAAGATTGAGTACCATACATAAGTCCTTGGTAATTTCTTTTTAATTTATCACCAAGGTGTATATTGCAGTTTTGTGATTAGTTTGGTAAACCCTTTGTCTTGATTCTCTAGAGTAGTCACTTTCATTCCTTTTCGACTCTCTAAAAGAAAAGGTCCATCTGAGCACTTGTCCTTTCAAGCTCATTAAAAATCGAAGGCGACTAAAGTCATCTTTAGCTTTTTCTTGACTCTTTAGAAGTGAAAAATCGAAGGTGTGTCCAAGTGTCGTTAAAATTAATTGATCACAAATAACATCCCTATTCCATAGCTGATCTTAGGCTGAAACATATGGCAACAAATCCAGAGTCCATCAATCAAGGAATTCCTTTTGATGGGAATCCTAGTCCTTTTCCTTTTTTGGAAAATATTGGTGCTCCATATATGGCTACATTGTCCCGTCTAGGATTTACCATTGGCTTGCCAGTATGGTTGTTTTCAACCTCCTTGGTTCAAAATGTCATGATTTCTCCACAATCAAGTACACCTCCAACTAAAAAAATCAACCTCTAGTTGATCCTAAAGTTGACCTTTGCCTTCTTCCTTGTTTGTTTCTCCCTCCCCCTCTTCCTCTTCGCTTGGTGAAAGTATTGGTACTAGTAACCAGGTAGCTAAGAAGAAGAAGAAAGGGAAGAAGAAGAAAAAGAAGCCAATTCAGTAAGGGGGCAACCAAGAAACCATTGCTTTGAATGCAACATCTAATGACAATCCATCTGTTAAGCCTCACAAAGTCAAATATCCATGCGAACTTTGTGTGGGAGACCATCTTCTCCAAAATTGTCCTAATATTCCTCAAATCTTAGAAGAATGGTCTTCATGTTCACATCATACTGTGTCATCAACTTCTGGAGATCATGTTGGTGACACACCATAAACTAGTGATAGTAAAGTTCATGGAAAGAAAGGAAAAGTTAAGTTTCCATGTAGGTTATGTAAAGGGAATCACCCCATTTACCTTTGTCCCTATCTAGATGAAGCCAACAAAGTGTTGGATAGCTGTCCCGATTCACCGCAACAACTTCCATCTGGTTACAAGAAACTCTCCCTAAATTCTTCACTAGGTGATGAACCGACTAACCAAAATCAACCGTTGGTTGAAACCACTCTCTCTGAAAGTGAATCCTATGAATCTATACCCGATCCAAATTAACAGGTTGAGGTAACGGTTGACCCAATTTCACCTTCAGTTAATCATACCTTTCTCGAAGAGAGTGAAAATCATACCACTTAATTTGTTTTTGTTACCTAAAATTCAAATGAGCTTTGGGGCAGTCCACTTGCTTGATCAAGACAGGAGGAAAATCCTCCAGTTCTCATAAATCAAGGGGTTAATTCTCCCATTTCTATGGTACCCCCTCCAAGTAGTCTAGTCACTTCCTTTGATTGGAATCGACTAGCAAGATTCCACTTTCCTTCTTATGTGCCTTTCCAGATCATAGTACAAGTTTGTAAAATAATTGTATCTAGCACTATTATAGATGAAGGTGCATCAGTGAGTATCCTTTCCTCAACTACTTGGCAAGAGCTTGGTTTTCCACCGCTTGTGCCTGCTACACATAATTTGTTGGGCTTTAACAGAGGAACCAGTCAACCGTTACAGATCCTTCCTCAGTTCCCTATTAATTTTGGACAGAAAACCATTTATCTGAACGTGATGGTAGTCCTAGGCCCTTTAGATTACAATTTACTTCTTGGGTGCGACTATGTTTATGACATGGGAGCTATTGTTTCAACACTATTTCAAGTGATTTGTTTCCCACATGAAGGAAAATTTGTCACTGTTAGCCAGCTTTCATTTCCAGGTCCAAATATGGCTCCTAGTCAAACATCTTCCCTAAATGGTCCTTTTGTACCAATGGTATCATCCCCACCACGGGTTAATTATGTGGCAACCTGTTCCATACCTACATCAACTGACAATCAATTCAGTGATGTTGTACATCATGTATTGGGGGCATTGGAACTAGATCTTTCCTTCATGACCTATTATGTGTTGTGATCGAAGGTCGAGGATAGTTCTTATACTGTGTCAACCTCACTTAAGAAATGAAATAGACCTCAGAGAATAGTTCCTTGTCTTCTGTCAGCCTCATTAAAAAAATGAAACAAGGAATATGAGGACGGTTCTTTTACTGTGTCAACCTCGTTAAAAAATGAAACAGGCCTGAGGATAGTTCCTTGTCTTGTGTCAACCTCATTCAAAAATGAAACAAGGATTTCAAGGATAGTTCCTTTACTGTGTCAACCTCGTTAAAAAATGAAACAGGTCCATGAGGAGAGTTCATTGTCTTGTGTCAACCTCGTTAAAAAATGAAACAAGGTACCCTAAAGCAAACTTCCAAGGCGAGTCTTTGATTAGATCTCATAAAGTCCTAGTCGAGTCTTTCACTTGAACTCATAAAAGAACCTTCATTCCACCCACCATATAGCCATGAGTAGTCTACTTAGGTGAATGTAATGAAGCTTGGGGGCATGCACCTAGTAGTATATTTTCTTTTCATCTCCCCGTAGATTATGTGAAGGGAATCACCTCATTCACCTTTGTGTATCTGGACGAAGCCAAATAGGTATTAGATAACTATCCTACTTCACCAAGTGACTTCCATCTAGTTACAAGAGGCTCTCTCTTTCATCATGTTGGGGGCATGCAAACCATTTTTCGAGCATAGTTTTTCGTTTCAAGCTTGTGTAAACATGAAACTGAATCTAAGCATAGTTCCCTATGGTTCAAGCTTGTGTAAAAATGAACCCATTTCCAATTTTAACCCTTGTGATTTCCATTCTATTGGCCTTTTCGTTAGATGAGCCTTCGTTGTTTCATGCCATCACCACCATCCCTTTGGCCGATCATACACTTTTAATTGGTTGTTTTACCCTTTTTTGAGGAATAGTTGCAATGAGTGGTTTTATTAGCTAGCCTCTTCACGTAAATCAACATGTTTTGAGAAGTTTCAACATCATCGAAACTAGTTGCTACCCTAGACACCATTCGTTTGTCAAAATAGAGTCCTCTTTAAACCATTTTTAGACTCGTTATACATGAAAAGATTGTCAAGTGCTTGTCTTTTCCGGCTCGTTAAAGTATTGGAAACATCATCCCTCCTGTATTATTTTATCCTTTTTTGGACCTGAGGGATTACTTTACGTAAAAGAACTTATGGAGTTTTCTTTTCATCCCTTTTCAAACTCTCTAAACATGAAAAGGACCAAGTTATCCTTGTCGTTAAACTCGTTAAAATAATAGCGACAAACTTCTCCATTTAGAAGGGACCAAGTTTCATTGTCACTAGACTCATTAATATATTAAATAGCGACAGGTTTGCCTGAAGGGCAAATTATAGAACAAGCATATGTTATGCTCCTCAATCTTGAAAAAAATAAAGAGGTACTGGTCAGCAATGACTGGGGAAAAAGAGGAAAAAACTTGATGAATTTATGGTAGCAAGTCGCTCTTGAACATGACACTTTCACTTCATCTCCATAATTGAGTTGGGTTGGGTTATTCCATTCACTAGTCATCATACCATTAGTCTTTCATACCATCCATCTTTTGGGGTTAACTCTACCAATTCATCTCAGTTTCGTCGACATGTTCAAGATAAGTCATTCAGTTGAGAAATAACCATCTAGTTAATGTCTCATACACTGCACTACCTCCAACCTTCATTTTTTCATGACTGCCATTCTTGAACCTTGTGTTGTCAGTTCATTTTCACCTCCATAAATCATTTGCTTTGTTTCATGTCGTAGATGTGGGATACATCAAGGCCCTCCTATGAGGAGTCACTTCTTGTCGACATTAGTTCATTATCCAAGAAGTTGACTTAGAAAAAAAACCCTTTTAGTGCTTTGAAGCTTGCATACATCAATGGCAAGTTTCTCACTTTCAGCGACAGGTTGAAATCAATGGCCTTTAACCAAAATATTTTGTGTGGTGTTCGACATCGGATCATGTATTCACACCACGTGAATTTTATTATAGTACTTTGAGGATAATTATCATTATCAGTGATCCCTCTCGCATCTGATTACAGCTCACATCATTGGCTGGTAATTAGGCAATATCTTTCCATGTTCGACTTCAGAACATATCTTCACATGGATTGACTTGTACATCGAGCGAAGATTGAATGAGTTTGAAGACTCCGGATCTAGTTTTATCCATCTAGGCTATGATATATTCAGGGATAAAACATCAAATGTACAAAGGCTCTACACAGATGGTCATCCTAATCATGGATGGACAAATGTCTGGGATAGCTTTTTGGTTGGTTGCTCATGATATCTTCAAGAAAATTCCCCTATGCCACTTGCCTATCTGAATTTGCCCAAGGATAACAAAGGGAACTAGGAAACCATCTCCAACTCCCCTCTCTTGCGGAACTAATTTTGACAAATGGAATGGCATTCATCATCCCCATAGATGACTCACCCTCTTGCAAATATCTATAAAAGGATCTCCCATCCAAGAGATCAGAAGGTTGAATTGTTGTGAATGGAAAGTAAGTGTTGTTAGTTTGAGTATTGAGGAGAGAGCATTGCATTATTGTTGGTGTGTTATTGATATTTCATGAGGTGAAGAAGGATTGATGTTGGGAGGATGGTGCTGGATCAGACAACTGGGTTGTAATTCTCCTTATTATTAATAAATTTCTTCAGGATTTTTCCCAACTGATTGTGTAATTGTGCATGCTTTCATTTGTTCATTATATATCTAATTCTGTAATGTTTATGTTGTAATAGATAATGATGCTTTAACAGTTCTTTGTTGCTGTACTTGTGTAGGTACTCTCCAAGCAAGTTAAGTGTGGGGAAGAGTTAATGGAACTGAAAAGGAGTGAGATATTAGGCAAGGGATCAAGCGAAAGTTCCAGGTTGGTTTCTACTATCTTTCTCTTATCTGTTACACATAGAAAGATCATTGAATTGCTTTAAACTATTGTTTCTAGGGTAGCTACCAAAACTAGAGGGTTAGTCATTGAACAAGACACTAATTTCCCAGAAACACATTTCCTTTTCCTCTTCTTATCTCTTGGGACACTATTTAGTAGATAACTTTACACAAATAGGAATAGGAACCTTCACCAATTTACTACCCTACATATTAAACCTCTGCAGTATTGTCTCAACATATTTCCTCTGCTTTAACCAAATCTTCCTCTTTGCCCAATCTCTTTTAATTTCCATCCCCAAAATATAGTTTGTGGCGCCAATATATTTCATGTTGAATTTGGAGGACAATTGGGCCTTGAAATCCTGGATAATTTCTTTGTCATTTCTAACAAACAACATATCATCCACATACAAGACTAGATAAATAACACCGTCACCAATTAATTTAAAATATGCACAGTGATCTGCTTTGCTTCCAGTGAAGCCAAGTCCCCGTATAAATGTATCAAATTTTTGATACCACATCCTTGGTGACTGTTTTAACCCATACAGAGACTTCTTTAACTTGCATACCAGTTCTTTCTTATCCTTCACCACAAAGCCATCAGGTTGCTTCATGTAGATCTCTACTTCTAGATCCCGGTGAAGAAATGATGTCTTCACATCCATCTATTCTACATCAAAATCAAAAGCAACAAAAACAAATAAAAGTAATCTAATAGAAGCTACCTTGCTAATAGGAGAAAAAAATATCACAAAAATCAATTCCTAG
>Ga0115854_10179_pt1 | contig 14501 bp, 14 predicted proteins | sample InSIn2SAF170_FD_83868 | JGI IMG/M metagenome (GOLD analysis project Ga0115854, IMG submission 83868)
GAGGTAATAGGTAGGATTCAGGTGAGGTGGATGGTGTTGTTTCCTTTCTTATTTTTTTGTTTTTTCTTTTCCTCAAAAACTGTTTTTCTATGTTTTTCTTGGACAAGAAGAAGAATGATGCTTGGGGTGTGATGGAGGCTTGGAAATGACGGAAAGGAGGTTTGAATACTGTAGGAGGATTTATAGATTCCTCATGAAGCTTCCCTATCCCTCAAACTTCATTTTATATCCATTTCTAGCTTTTTGTAATTCCTACAAGAGCCTCCTATAGAAAACACAGTTTTTGAAAAAGAAGCACAGTTAGGTGAAAGGAATTCCAAGAATGATGGGAAAGGTGTGGGAAGGTAGGGTAGGTGCTAGTGTTGGTTTTAGGGCTCCCTTAGCACCATCTGTTGCTTCCTGTAGTCCTCCTGCAAACCTGAAATGCAAATGAAAATTCATTTTTCTTTTTTCTTTTTTCTTTGTTTGAAAACAACTAGGGCGCCTCAGGGACGTTTTCACCCTAATTGCCTGCCCTGTGTGCCTCCAAGGGAGTTTTTCACCTAAGGATATTATTTTCTCTCTTTTCTTTCTTTTTTTTGACATCACTAGGCTACCTCAGAAGAGGTTTTCAACCCAATGATGGGACTCAAGCACCTCATGGACATTTTCACTTGAGTCCTTATTTTTTTATTTTTTCTTTTTTCTTCAGTGAGTGGGTGAAGTGCAGGCTAAGAAATGATCCACTACCATCACTGTCTTATTCAAATCTTCAATGAACTCTCACTTGGAGAGGGGTTTCTTGTAGACTTTCAACCGGTGTCCATTGACAAGCATGGGGATGGATTCATCATCAATGGTTCTGATAAGAACTAAACCTATGGTTGGAATGAGGTGTTAGGGAACCTATGGTCTACCATGAACCACAAGGAGAGAGAAAGATGGTTGGATTTGCTCAAGGAGAGAGGAAGAAGTTCTATGGAAAATGCAGGAAGCTAAGGCAAAATTGAGGTGAGTCTTGGGCGACCTATAGGGCATGGATCAGATGGAGGATGGGATGGATGATAGGCTAGCCTACTACTAGAAGAGATCTCCTACAAAGGAACTGAAATTCAACCTATAACATCAAGCAATAAATGAAATAAGTGCATATAGGAAAATAGAGTTTTGCATCAAACTAGTCTAAACTATGATCTATGAAAGGAAATGTTGAAGAATGTTGCAAGAAAGGGAAGCATGAAAGAAGACAATTGCAAATAAATAAGTGAGCATGATGAAGAAGATCTGAAGCAATGAAAAGCTGGATTGTTAACCTACTAAAAAGATGAAAACACTGGAAGTCCTACGAATGAGGAAAATCTGTGATTTTGGGGCAGCAAGAGGGTCTTTGTCTCAAATCATGGTCCCATAGGGAGGAAGAGAGGCCAAGGAATTGTTGCCAGCCTTTTGAATCTTCCTTTTATCACTACTTAACCTACTATAGAGAGAAAAAATGGAAGCAAACTACTGAATCATCAAAAGCAACCTATTCTCAACCATAAAAGAAATACATTTAACAACAACCTAATCTACAAACTGAAATAAACATACAAATACAAGTAAAGAGGAACTTAGCTGCTTTGATTGGGCCCTAACCCAAGAGCTTCAACCCTCTGAGGTAACTTAGTGTTAGCTCAAAAAGGATTCCATCTTTATTTCCAAAAAAATAGCAATATTACATGAAACTGTCACAAAAAAAATAAGCTCAAAGTTGGAGCAGAGTTTACATAAGAAAAAATACAACAAAACGCTGACCCTAGTGAGGGCCTAGGCCTCCGTACTTATAAAAGTGAAGCTACCAACAGCTTGCTTACAATCAGCGAGGCTTGGCTCCCAAAACTCGAGATAATCATCAGTCATCCTCCACTTGCCTTCTAGTGCATGACTTGGTTGCTTGTACTCTACGCTGAATGAAGGGGAATTCGAAGTGAGAAGTAATAAATGAGGGGTATTCCCTCCTATAAGTCCTCTCCTCTATCCACTTCGACTTATTTCTACCATTTGTCCACTGGATCCTTCACTTTGACCTAAAAACTCATCAACAATCTGCCTATGTTAGACCACATGGCATCATAACTAACTCATCTCACTATATAAGCATAAATATAATCAAAAAATCATGTAATAAGCTAAGAGAATGGTTGATTTGACTAGGTTAGGAGGTAAAGTGAGCCCATATAATTACCCATTTATGAGGCTCATTAGACATCCCGATGGATGATGAGGATGTGGGAATGGAAGTGGAGGAGGTTGAAGCCCAAGATGTGGACCCTATTACGCGATTTCTAGAGTATGTCCCTTCGTGGAAGCCTAAGTCCAAGGTCCCAAATTACATTGATGAGAGTAAGACTTCCCTGGAAACCCCTCTACTACTTGATGAAATTGCTTTCGACGGTTCGCGTTTGGCATAGGTGTTGATACTAAAGCTTGAAGACTGGGACTTGGCAGACCATGAGAAGTTAATGCACCTGGCGACCGAGCAGCTAATGTAACACATCATAAACAAAAATATGGGAATGACAAAATTGGAGCCACAGAGTTGGCTCAAGGGCATAGAGAAGGCAGGGTTTCTCAACCTACTCTGGGTGTCGAACTATAACTGCACCCCAGTGACAATTCTACTCATCAAGCAGTTGTTGTTCTTATTACATGAAGGGTGTGTGTGGCAAGAGGAGCTGATACCCATCACAGACAAGCTAATTCACCAAATAACATGCTTGCCGTATACAGGTGAAAACACAACAATGATTTTTGGCGGCAAGGGTGGTGAGCAGGCCCTCGCAGAGTCAATGAAGGACAAATTCAAGTTAGTGAAGAAGTCATGCGAGTATGCTATCTCAAACATCTGCAACCCCGCTGTGAAGGTAGCCACATAGATCCTTCTAGGGAAGGTGATGCGGAAGTGCCACACTGATGAGGTGCCAGAGCCTGTCGGTGTGCTCGCACAGTAGTGTGCAAAAGGAATTTAGTTCAACCGGTCAAATTACCTTCGCAAAGAGTTCTTAGTGAAATGTCGTGTAGCACAAGAGCTCAGCTAGATGTTCCACTACACGTGGCTCTTACTGTAGATTGTGCTGGTAGCTTGGGAGCTACCAGAAGATAGCTAGTTTCCTTCAGTCACACCAAACCTTCCTGAAGCAGTGAAGTATGCTTTGTTGTGGGCAACCAAGGACGCGCAGTGAGTTCAGGACAACAAGATCTTCTAGATCTTGATGAAGATGAATATCAGGGTGGCCATCAATCACAAGCTGTAATTGTCACCCATGGTGTACACTGACCTGCAGAGAAATTTTGAGTCAAAATTGATTTCCATTGAGTCTCCATCAGGGCCTGGAAGGACCCTGTGCAAAAGTGGCACAACTTACTGTATCTGGCCATGGATGACACCATTGATGTGGTGCTTAATAAATGGTCGGTGGAGTGGCGCACTACCACGAACTTGGCAGTGGATGGAAGTAAGTTCATCACATAGAAGAAGAAGGAGGGGGCTAGGCTGAAGATGGTGCAGCTGGTTGACAAGAGGAAAAGGGAGGCCACTGAGAATTCCCAGATGTAATAGGTAGAAAAGAAGGTAGGTAAATAGACAGGTGGCACAGAGGGGGCTCTGAAAAAGGTGCATGGTTGCCTTCACCTGAGACAGAAGTGGAAGACATAGAATAGCATGGAGCAGACCCTTAGGAGATGTCTGCCCACATTTAGAGCCTAAGAGATCTAGAGAAGGGAGAGTCCAGAAAGAAATCCAAGGCGACCAAGACCTCACGGGACCCTATCACATTGATGGATGGCGACTTACATGATATCAGTGACACATTCAAAGATGTCACTATGGAGACCCTAGAGCAATTTGAACAACAACAATAAATCATCCTAGGGGCCATCCAGACCAGGTTGTAGGAGTTGTAGACCCACACTTCACAAGCTAGTACGATGTCCACCATCTTGGCTATCGACACTTCAGAGCCTACCAATATGTTGCGCATGAAGGCTTCCAGTGCGACAGTGTTATCGGATGGAGCACTGACCATGAAAAATGAGGCTGAAAGGCCCATTGTTGGTGCCTTAAAGGGAGTTGGGTTGAACCTAGCAATGCTTCCACACGAAGCACACCACCTCTTGTAGGATGGAGTAATTATAGAACGGAGGGCCTGAGAACACCACGCCCTCCAAGTGATCAGTGAATAGTGGATCAACAACGAATAGATGGTCCTGTATAGAAATGTTGCCATCACCGTTGAAGCCGATGTGAACAACTAGAGCAAGAAGATTATGCATGTCATTGAGGAGGCATGCAAAATGGTCCCAGAGTTGGCCATTCAGGAGGAGGAGCCAATTGAGGTCCACATATACAAGTTGGCCACAGGGGTGCGCGACAGTCAGACTAAGATGGTGTAGGTTCAGTTGGAGTTAAACGTATAGATTATAGAGCTACAGTTGACGGCCAAGCCTTCAACACCACCAAAAGTAAAGAAACATGGAGTGATCACTGTCAGAGAGGCGGTAGCAGCGATGGAGAGTTGTTGGCTTACTACTGCCTGACGTAGGTTCAAAGTTAAGTTAGCCAAACAAATCTTGATACTAATAGCCCTTTTGGCAATAGTCTGTGGAGCGCAGACTGGGGTCTCACCATATGTAGTATGGGAGGGTGCTACAACTAGGTTTCCACACCCTGGAGATGTCTTATGAGTTCAAGTGGTTCATGATTTGACCTTGCGCTCAAGTTGCTTTATGCACTTTCCCATACCTTGTGGGCCAATATACTGCCTATACATAGCCCTACCCAGAGCTGAATGTTGTGCTTCTCCATTATTACCCAATACTTTACTGATATTCCAATGTTACTTTACTATCTTAGCCTACTTACATGCTTTAAGTTATACTTAACAATATAAACCATTTGTACAGGTGTGCACAGTAAATAAATAGTATATTCACAAATTATATCAAACATGCATTAACCCAAGAATAGATACATAGAATTATGATAAAACTTCTCTTTATTAATTCCTTCCTCTGTTACAGACCAAACTTTTCCCTGTGCACTTAGCTGCAAGGGTTCGTGCACTTAGCTACGGAATACTAGGCCTCTACACACTCAGTTGCAAAGCTTTCTCCTACTCTATGACCCAAAGACATACTTTACACTTGCGACTCAATCACTTAGACTTGTTATTTTCCTCTATTTCTCTCCCTCTTTACACTTAGAGCCTCGCTCTATTTATACAATCCCATGGTCTGCGAACCATGGGTAGGTCTATCCAGCTGACATTACATTACAAAAATAGGGCAGACAACCCTGTGAATCTATCATACTTTTCATGCTTCGGGCCTGCAATTCGTGGAGCTTTACAACAAGATTGGGTCAAAACTTGGGCTTTGATCCCCAAAACATTCCTTGGGGGGATTCCATTCCCAATAGGCCCCCAAAACAAACATCATGACTCGCCCTTGAGTCCCTCTGTGAGCATGGCGATCTTCGCACGGACTCCCTCCAATTGTTCTCGAGCTACGTGGAGGTCAGTAGTGCACTAAGCTGTTGCTTGCTAGATTTGTTGCATACATTGTTCTAAGACCTCTATGTCTAAGGTGCTTCTCTGCATCAATGTGTGCATCCCCTGTATGTTCGTGAACTTGCCTTTGATTTCTGCCATGATGGTGAAGGCCTCATCAATCCAAGGCTAGATGCACACTTTTAGGAGTGCCTCCTTATGTCATGTCATGTCCACCTACTCCTTCAGTGCTTTCGGCTGATGCATCCTCGCAAGCCGTTGGGTGAAGACCACTATCTGCGTAGTTCCTTGGACACTGTGACACTAACGTTGGAGTTCTTGTGCCTCTGTCTCTAAGCGTTGTATGTTGGTGTCCTCTTGCAAAGTTGTGAGGACCTCAAGTGGTTCTTCCAACATGGTGGTGTAGTCTCGCACTACACCTCCAATTTCCTCCAATCCCGCTGTGATAATGCTAGTGCATTGTTCTCTGACTTTCGGGGGAGTGGATGGTTGCACCTTTAACCGTAGTTCGTTGATCCGAAGATTCAACTCTAGCTAAACCTTGTTCGTTTCTTCCCTGGCCTTGCAGACTCCTACTGCTAGCTTGTGGATTCGCACCTCTGCTAGTAGATATGTTGGGACGACTAACTCCAAGACACTTTGGCAAGTGTTGCCTATCACTTGCACCAACTGTTGATTTTGCGACACCAATTCATCACACTACAAGCTGAGTTGTTCCATATTTATCTTCTACTCACTGAAGACTTGGAGCACGCATCTCTCCCTAATGTGCAGCTCTGTCGTTATCCCATTCTACAATAGATATAATGTCTCACGCAAAAGGGCAGCTAGATTAACACCAAGACCTTTCATCGTGCTAACCAAAAAGCTATCGACCTCATTTGATGTCACTAGAGCCCCTTTCAGCAACACTATTATGTTAATCATCCACGCATGCAACATCTTCTCTGCTGTTATGGATCCGACTATGAGGTTGGTTGAAAGGGTACCAACTTGAGGGGGGCGCACCTATAACTCCTGCAACTACACTCTGAGGGCCCCCAACATAGTCTGGTTCTCCTGCATGAAATCCTGAAGAGTCTCATTAGTGACATCTCACACTGTCTCACTGATGTTGTGTAGATCACCCTATAGATCACCCTTAGTTAGGGTGATCAGGTCAATGGACAATTTCAAAGCCTTGACCTTCTTTACGATCCTGCCCGTTCTACTAGGTGTTGGAGCTTCAGTTGTGTGGACGAGGTTCGTGGGTTCGCTCTTCCTTTTGTTGTTTCTGCTTCCTCTACCTCCTGCACCTATGAAGGCATTGTGTGGCCCTCACCCATCTTTTTGGCTATTGCCCATGCTGCTACTGCTATGGGTTTTTCTTGCTCAGCTGCTTTCTGTGCCGCTTCCCATACTTCTGCTGTTTTTGTTTCCTTCTGTCGTTTTTCGGCCAACTGTACAATGTGCAACTTGGCACCATCTTTCTTCTTTTGTGCTACCGACCTCTCAAGTTCTGCAGTGTCTAGGGTGTGCCATTCTATAGGCCATGCCTCCAAGACATTGAAAATGGCATCATCAGTGGCTACAAATGGTAGCTTCGTTCAATGCTTTGTCAAATCCTTGTGCGCCCTGATATAAATGTTGTGCATGTTTGCCTTAAATTCTATAAAACTCTGTAGGCTATTGTAAACCATGGGTGACAACTGTGGCTTATGGTTGATCCACATTCAGATGGTCATATCCATCAGCACCGAGAAGATATTTTTGTTGCATATCCTTGTAGTGTACTTCTTGGCCTCTGGTAAATCTCTCTCAATTATGGGGAATTGACTATCCTCTAGCAATTCCCTAGCTATGAGCACTATGCACAACAACATCTGTGCATACTGGAAGGTTTTACCCTACTCCTGGGCTTTGCAAAGTTTTTCTAAGAATTCCATGTAGAGGAATTTGGACCAGTTAAACTAGACCCCCTCCACACACTACTTGGCCAGTGTGACAACTGTGGCTTATGGTTGATCCACATTCAGATGGTCATATCCATCAGCACCGAGAAGATCTTTTTGTTGCATATCCTTGTAGTGTACTTCTTGGCCTCCAGTAAATCTCTCTCAATTATGGGGAATTGACTATCCTCTAGCAATTCCCTAGCTACGAGCATTATGCACAACAACATCTATGCATACTGGAAGGTTTTACCCTACTCCTGGGCTTTGCAAAAATTTTCTAAGAATTCCATGTAGAGGAATTTGGACCAGTTAAACTAGACCCCCTCCACACACTACTTGGCCAGTGTGATCACTGGCATAGGTACCTCGTCTGTGCAGAATTTGCGCATAACTTTTCCTGCCAGGATTTGGGTTTCCACGTGGACTACTTTATCCTTGATGCTGGAGATGGCGTAACCCCTCTTCTTCTATCCCAACTTGTACTTCATCTTCATGGCCTCTGTGAGGGCTAAATCACTGCCCTCCTCTTCCAATATTGTCACGGGGTCCTTTCCTTTCTATGGAAGCTAGGAAACGTGATGAATCAAGTTTGTCATGATGGGGTGGGTTCCTCCAGCCATAAATACACATCATGTACCAGGCAGAGTAGATACCCAATGATGAAAATGGATATTAGGGCATGGTGGAAATGCGACACCCATAGTAGGTTCAGTAGCCCGACCTTTTCCACATCGCGCAACCACTTCCACAGCTCTAATGTTATTACCACCCCTGTGGTGTTTTTCTTCATGTGATTTCCAGTCTCAAGGTGAGGGAACTTCTCGTGGTCAAGGAGGTCTCGATCTTCAAATTTTGTGGTTGGCATGTAGCCCACGTGTGTGCCTTCAAACATAATTCCATCTAGGAGGATAGGGGTTTAGAGTGAACTCTTGGTCTTGTCTAGGTCCTTAGGCACTTTGGCCTTCCCTTTCCATGGGGGGACATAGGCAGGCAGTTTTCTCACAGAGAGCATAGGTTGAGTATCCACCTCTCTGCCTTCGTCTTCTTCCTCTACGATGATAAGGGCCTACAGATCTTCTTCTTCTTCGTCTGTTTCTATAGTGATATCTTTCCCTTCCTCTTCCATCAACAATTTGCTATGCAACAGGTTCTGTGGGGACACACATACGGAGCCATTGCTTGTTTATCCTGATTGTGTCTCGCCTTGCACAATGATTCCAAGATCTTTGCCACAATCTCGACACCTTCTAGAACATCCTCCACAGTTAGGGCCTACGTGGCCACACTGGCAGTCACCCCTTCTATCCACATCCATCCTTAGTTGTTGTCATTGTAGCTATGTAGCGATCTATCACTCACGAATTCAAGGGCTTAATCAACGCTCGGCTCACAATACTCATGGCTCTTCTCAATCACTTAATTCCCAAATGAATAAGTGTTGTTTGCTAGGTAGCCCTTTGTTTTTTATAGCTCTTTTTGAATTCGAATTCGACCGTTCCCCCCATTTCCGTTTCATTAATTCTTTCTTGGTGGAAAATTTTCCCAAATCTTGCCCATAAATCGTGTCTTAAATTCTTGTTGCCTGCTTCATTTTGGCCTCAAGTCGGGCATGCCATCATGAATAGTGACTTCAACGGTCACTTTCTGGCCAACCTGCAAGTAGTGCATCCCCCCATGCATGGTTGCGGACCTTATGACTCTCTACTTCTGCGCACATCTCAAATATCGCATAGATTCTAGGCATAATAGTTTATAGTCCCATGCTCCCTTCCAACTGCCTAAAGTGCTAAGACTGTCCTTCCCTTGGCTTGTCAGGTGGTCATACCACCCGTGTGGAGTTCCATCTAGTCCTCTGTCATGGTTCCTAGAGATTCCCCACCTTTTATTGTTATGGTCAGCATCGTGCACTTCACTATTTGAAACACACTACCCTGGTCACTATGCTTAGCAATATGTGGTCCAAGCCAAGGCATCAAACTAATCAATTCATGATGATAGTTCTCAAACTTGTTAGTACGATCATATGCACCTTGCCTTACCATCCTAGTATTTTCGGTGAGAAACTCTTCCTTTATCTCGTCCTCCAACTTCTTGACTTCTGTGTCCTCCTGTGCACTTTTCTTTCTTAACCGTACCCTATCTTCTTCAAGTTCTTGGAGTCTAAGGTTTCCCTATTGGATTTCTTCCTCAAGTCCCATGCATTTTGTTTCTCATGGTTGTGTCATTAGTTCTTTCTGGGCTTCATGAACTATTGTATCTACGAGTGCTTCTATGCTCATACTAGGCTTTGCATGCTCCATAGGGATTAGAACTTCTACTTCATACTTCAGCTTTGGAAGTTCTCCTCTAGTCAAGGTTTTGCACATGGTCCTATAAGCCCATAGGATTGCTGGTATGCTCAAGTCCCAGTCAGTTCGCTTCACATGGTGGACTGTGTTCAGCGCTTCATGTACTTTTTCAAAAGCTTCTGTGTGAATATTTTTCTGCATGCTTGGTCTTACCATACTTCTTGGTCATCATTTGCACCATTTCCTTGCCTGTTCCTACTCGCCGATCGTGTTTACTATAGTGTGAACGGTGTGCCTTCATGTAGGTTGCACACCATATGCCTATACCCATCTGGACAGGTGGGCACATGGGTTGTTTCATCCATCATACTTGGCTTTCATCTGCATCTGAGGCTTCCCAAATTGTAGGTGCATCATTCTTCTGCATTCACGCTAGTCCTCAAAATTTTGTTGGTGTGTACCCCACCATCTTGCGGGCGTAGCACAGAGTACCCGTTTCAAAGCATTGAACTGCTATTGTTCTGGCACTTCTCTTTCAAATTTGCTCAAGAAATCATCCACCTCTGTCAACCCATCATTCATATGCAGATCTCTTACCTCTGTTTTCACACAGCATAGTGACCTTATCAGCATGTTGCTGGTGAGCATGGTTTCCTCGTGTAACTAATTCTTCCATCATTCTATTTCTTCATCTGAATCTAAGGTGCAGGAGCTTTCGCGCTCCCACAAGAGTCTTCCATCCACCGTTAGATTCACCCAGTCCTGCTCCCACATGGTTATCTTGTAAATACAGTCTAGATCATCATCGGCATCGTAGTCATGCACTGGCTCTATGTAGCACTATCCTTCCATAGGGTGTAAAAGTACCACTATGCGTAGTGAATTTTTATAAACAATCATCTTGCGCTTCTTTAGATTTATCACTCCATTCATGTCAATGGCCCAATCTATTCCAAGTAGCATGGGATAGGGATTACTGTCATCAACAATCTCTATCACTTCGAAATCTATAAGTGCGCTTGCACATTCGATATCTATCGTTATTCCCTGCAATCTTCCCATAGGTAGGATCCTATTTCAGTTCGCCATTTGCAATTGAATAGGAGACCGTTGCAACACGGGACTACCGATGCACTCCCATGTCTGTGTTGGCAAGATGTTCGCATCCAATCCTAGATCCAAAATCACTTGATCCATTTCATATTCCCTGATTTGTGCGGTCAATCTCATCTCTCTTCCTATTCGAATTGTGTGCTTTCCGAGCTTCTAGACTACGTGTGGTTCTCCTGGCATGGTCACAACACATCTAATTATGAGTTCTTGCAACCCCTTCACAGTCTTGCTGTTGCGCAGCAGCTTCGTGCATGTCTCTAGAAAGGTAGTGAGCATTGATGGCTCCATTTCAAGTTCCAGTTTGTCTTTACTACCTGAAGTGGAGGCCTCCGTGAAGCTCTTATTAGTTTCCATGAATGTCTCCTTAGCACACTCCAAATCAAATTTTGGTTCCTTTGTTGGAGCCTTGTGAACCTAGGCACTTTCTTCGGGCTGCTTTCCTTTGTCATCTCCTGTCATGATACCACTTCAAAGAACGATATTTACATTCAGATCTTCTTCGTGCAGCTCAGACCTCATCATTTGCAGGTTCTGAGTCAGGGGAGGTTGGAGTGTTCCTTTATCATGTAGCCTCGCTATTAGCATGGGACATTGCTCTATCTCATGATCAAACTGGGTACAATATAAGCATGATGGTCACATTAGATTTGTACAATCACGGGCATAATGCCTCGGTCCTCTACAATTGTAACATACCAGTTGTATGTGACCTCTTCTTGGTCTTGTTCCACCTTGAACTCATCTGCACCCCTGAAATGTAGCGCACACCATCCCCACATTTTGATCGAGGGCCTGGTTTTTAGTCTAAACTTGGTAGGTAGGATTTTGATCCATCATCAATTCATAACTTCTACAGGTGCGCTCATTGTGGCATACTGACCTACGGAAATTACATAACAACTATTGGTAACTCTGTGTATACTTCTATAATAGGTGGCAGTTATTTGTAGCATGCTTCCCTCCTATATTACAAATCGCGCACCATAATGCAAGCACCACACTTGGTCGTGCTTGTGCCTTTGGTCTCAATGGCATTGGCCCTCCTCCCACCAGGTAGTTCGCGAAGACTAGACAATGGTCCTTGTCATGTCCCTGGCCCTTGCAGTTTATGCACCATACCTCCTCGCATGCTTTTGGGCAAGCAGCCCTGTCTTGTTTCAAACTTTGCATCTCAAGACACAAGTTTTTCAACTACACATGGATCTATTGAACTCCCAGGCTAGGATCTTGTATCAGGGTGTCATGCAGTCTCATTGAAATTTCCAAGGCCTCGACCCGAGTGGATAGCTTCTGCTGTGACAACACGTTCCTTAGATGCGGCGTTAGTGATGCTACAAACCATGCGTAGTGTTGCCCATCCATCAAGGTCATATTGGCTTCAAAAATCACACCCTTCAGTCTCTAATCTGGCTCCTAGGGGGTCTCTCCTGGAAGCATCATGATTTCCTTAAATCTAATAATCGACTGTATCTTTGATTTTAGCCTAATAAATTCCCTATTTAGCACAGCTTGGATATCTGTGATTGTTGCATTTGGATTGTCATTGGAGTGCTTAATGTACCAAGTCAATGTGCGATCCTATAAAGCACTGAACAATGTTTCTTTCTTTATATTGTCGTCCATGATCCCTGCGCTTCCCATATAGCCCTTACCACGAACCAAAATTGGTCCAGATCTTCATTCCCTACTCCTTTGAACACCAACAATTTTATCGCACTTGCCATATTGAACTGTCGTGGTTGTTAAGGTTGTGTGGGTGAAGAGAGGGGTGAAGATGGTGAAAATGGTGGTGGTGTAGGTGGAAGTGGTATGCGTAGAATCCACTACTTTATCAAACTGATCGCACTTCTTGGTGAGACCTTCGCAAGCGCTTCCTCACTTTCTCATGGAGGTGAAATCAAGGGGCTAGTTCCTAGTTTTGTGCTAGCTTTGTTTCTGTAGATCCTCCTACTTCGCGTAGCCCCAAACATCAATTTATTTTCATAACCTACTTTTCACGTAGTAGTATTTTAATCTAAGTGTTCAAAGATTTAACGTACTTACCCCATTGTCCTTTGAGGAAGCATCATTTTGCCTCACTATAGCTAACTAAACTATCTACCGCAAACTCGGTGATAAATCCCCCTATAATTCGATCGAGCTAGTGATCCACAGTGTGAGCGATCTTATCTTCTGATTCTTTTAGTCTACACACCAACTCTGGAGTCCACACAGTAGGTTTGTCGAGCCTACACCTTCCTTGACTATCTGCTAGCTTTGTGATCCACTCGTACAACTTAGAGGGGAAGGATGCAAAGAAAATTTCATGGATTTTCATATATAAGTAGTAATCTAACCACTCTTCCTTTGATAATCATAGATTCTTATTTTCCTGCATCGCGAACTTGTGAATCTTCCTATCCAACCACTCTTCAATTCCTTTCTTTGTTGAAATCCAGTGATACGACATCAAACGTCTCTATGAAAATCTCGGTCCTAGCAATAGAACTATTTGTTGGCTTATTGGGCCCTAAAAGAGGTTCAGAGTTAAGTGATCAAAACAAATCCCAGTACTACTGGCCCTTTTGGCAATAGTCTGCGGAGTGCGGACTGAGGTCTTACCTGAAATAGTATTGGAGGGTGCTAGAACTATGTTTCCGCAACCTCGAGATGTCTGATGAGTTCAAGTGGTCTGTGGTTTGACCCTACACACAAGTTGCTTTGCACACCTTCCCATACCTCACGACCCAATATACTGCCTACGCACAACCCTACCTAGGGCTAAACATTGCGCTTTTTCATTATTACCCAAGATGTTACTGATATTGCAAAGTTAGTTGATTATGTTAGCCTACTTACATGCATTAAGTTATACTTAACAACATAAACCATTCATACAAGTGCATGCAATAAATAAACAATATATTCACAAATTATATCAAACATGCATTAACCTAGGAATACATACAAAAAATTATGATAAAACTTCTCTTTATTAATTCATTCCTCAGTTACAGACTTGACTCCATCTTACAGACATTTTTTGGCACTACAACCCCAATCATATATGTCCATAAATCAAGGGCTCCTAAGTCCCTAAAAGTGTTGTTTCATCCCCTAAAAGAACAAGGTCAGCTGATTACATCATCTCCCAGAAGTTCTCCATGAAAAACTACTCAGAACTGCTGAAAACTGGACCATCTCACCTGCTCCATGGACAAAGTGTGATGCATCATACCTAAATGCACACAGGAGGTGTGATGCATACTAAAAATCCCTTCTATGGGATGCGATGGGCAAGAGTGGACAAATGGCAGAGGCAATATGTGAGGTGGAAGATCATGGAATCTTCTAGAAACTTCTCTTGTGACACTTGCATCTCTGAATTCACCCAGGGATGAGTAAGAGATCATCATTCTCCAAGTGGAATCAAGAACTATCAGAGAGAGGACACTAATCAAATCCCAGAAGCTGACTCACCCCCCTTGCAAAGATCTATATATGGATCCCTCATCCCAGAGATCCAGAGGCTAGAATTTTGTATCTTGTAAGGAAGTTTTATCATAATTTTTTGTATGTATTCCTAGGTTAATGCATGTTTGATATAATTTGTGAATATATTGTTTATTTATTGCATGCACTTGTATGAATGGTTTATGTTG
>Ga0115854_10181_pt1 | contig 14441 bp, 11 predicted proteins | sample InSIn2SAF170_FD_83868 | JGI IMG/M metagenome (GOLD analysis project Ga0115854, IMG submission 83868)
ATACCGGATGAGACGCAGTAGAGGACGATTGTGATAGTGACCACCACTTGAAGGACGAACTGGAGCATATGAATGGCACTTGGCCGATGACAGTGATGGCCAGGCAGGAGGAGCAAAAGGCAATCAGGCTGCTATTGGGTGACTCGATCTGAGTGGACGAACTGCAGCAGCAGGGGAATAAAGAGTGGCGAAAGACCAATTGTAATCATTACGAGTACATGATTTAGATCCCATGTCGGCTGTTACTCACCAGAGACTCGATCAACCCAGCTTTTTAGCCCGCATTTGATTGTTCTCGTGAAGGCGTCAGACGGTAGAGAATGCCCTGATACAGCTTACGTCCACGCTGTTGGTTCTGCCTACCTTAGGGACTGCAGAGGAGGGGAGCGTCGCGTCTCGGTGTTCCAGGTCAACATGTCGAGGCATGTGCTTCAAGCCCCTCCTCTTAGACATGTTCCACCCCTCCATCATAGCCAGGTATTACTGGCAGCAGGACTGGCCCTTTGGGGAGGCTGGTCCACGTATCCGTGTATTTGCATGCAGCTCACTGCTCAGACCAATTGCTACACGTTTCGGGCGTCTACACCGTATGCACCAAAGCCAAAGAACATTAGCCTTCCCTAAGCAGCTGCTCATGTGCCACAAAGCGTATCTGACACTAGCGTAGTGCGAAGTATTCCAGTGCATTGCATCTGACCAGCGTCAAGCCCACTTTGAGCACCGAAGACTCGCTCGGTGTTTGTCTTCAAGTTGCTTCGCCCACTTGTCCCCATCAGCAGCTTATCGGACGACGCTTTTTGACCGACTAGGTATCGGTCTGTCTCTCAAACTGGATTGACCAGGGATTTGTTGATTCTGGAGTCTCCGCAAGCCGCACCTTTCGACACTCGCTTCTAGCCGGCACCATTCCAAGGCTCTACCGTAATCTACAGATCATCCCGGAGCCTCTTTCGTCCTCGCCTGCGTCGCATTTCCCTCTAACTTGTCCCTCCATCAATCATCATTTGCGATACATTGTTTCGTCCACTCGTTTTGTGCATATCTTAGCACCGTCTGCCAGCTGCGAGGCTCGACACGGATATCGAGTCGCGTCAACCAGCTCCAAGCTACTGCTCTGCTCGACTCGACTCGACTCGTTTCTGCCCCCGAAACGATTACCTGCAGCTTTCGACCGCCAATCTAGCATTGTTGCCATCGCGTCAATTCCATCACCATTCGCCAACACAACCTTTGTCGCGCTCCAACTTTACCTGCAGCATTCTCAGCTCCTGTAGAAGCACCTTGCTAGATCTCGCCATCGGCCCCACCGACGTTTGCAAGTCTTAATAGTCGCCAGTACCGGTTGCATTGCAGTGGTGTCCACGAATAGGCCTCAAGAACCCTCGTTGCTCCACCGCAAGTTCACGTCAAATCAGCAAAACTCGTTTACTCCCGCAGTCTGCACTACCACATCTCCAGGCCAGGTGCACATCAATACCCATCAGACATCCTCGCTACCAAACACTGCAGAAGTCATTACACGACTGCGCGCGTCACCTCAGCTTCGACGACCCCTGTTTGTCACACTCTCACATCGTCGCCGCCGAGGCTGTTCAGCAACAGAAGCAAGTACCCGTGCTGTCCCGTCATTCAGGCGAGCTTTTGTGCTGCGTTTCAGCAGCTCTCGAATTGGCGCTGATGCCACACCTCACACAACTTGCGCTGTCCTCCTTCCACACATCCTAAAATGTCGCTCTACTCGCCGCCTGAGCGAACACCCAGCGCTGTGAATGGTTCTAGGAACATGACTGATGGCTCTGGGACCATCAATCCCGCTGCCCTCAATAGTGGTGGTAAGTTGTCCCATCAATTTGTCCGTTAGAGCAGCACATTGCGCAAACGTGATCGTCCACCATACACTTTGTCCCTCAAGTCAATTCGTTTCTGCTCTTCTGTAGTGGTGCTTTAGCTGACCTGGTCCGTGTGTGTAACAGTGCTGAACCCCCAGTCAAATATCGATCAAAGTCCTCGCGGTACCAAACGCAGTCGCTCGCCGGATGATTACAAAGACTACTTGCATGCTGGCGATGAGAATGGTAAGAGCTATTCATACTTACACGAATGCGCGAGGACGCGTTTGCTACTGGAAGTGTTCGTGCTGACATGTGTCTGTACAGATGACTCGAAACCTCGTAAGAAAGGTCGGCCATCGAAGACTCCACGAACCTCTGGTGATTTCACCCACGACCAATCTGGCGCATTACCAACGCCATCGAGTCAGACATCCCCCAGTCTGGCGACCACGCCTCAAATTAAAGTACAACCAGTGACTGCTCCATTGCTTGCGACTCCGACCCAGTCGTCACCTGTCTCAAAAACTACACCAAAAACAACTTTGAAGGCGTTACCTACCGTCAGAGATCATACTAGCGATCAACTCGGGCCAGGCGGAGATGAGTACACTCCACGAGAATACGATGACCAGGGCGAGACGAAAGTCAACGATATGGGATATCTTCAAGGGGGACGAGAGTACAAGATGCGCACGTTCACATTACCTGGAAGAGGAGAAAAACTGTTCATGCTTGCTACAGAATGCGCTCGCACGTTACAGTACCGTGACTCATACCTCTTGTTCAACAAGAATAGGTCACTGTTCAAGATCATTGCCTCGCCCAAGGAAAAGGAAGAGCTGGTTCAGCACGAATTTCTGCCATATTCGTACAGATCTCGTCAAATTGCTCTGGTTACAGCACGATCGATGTTTCGGCAATTCGGCAGTAGAGTTGTGAAAGACGGCCGACGTGTTCGGGACGACTACTGGGAAGCGAAAGCCCGAAAACAAGGATTTACAGAAGAAGACGCAGCTGGCGAAAAGAGGCCAGGTGCCGCAAGAGCACGCGAAGCAGCAGCGGCAGAAGCTCTTGGAAACCGCAATCTTCACATGTACGGCAATATTGTATATGCTAGCGACTCCAATTACGGTAATATCCAGCCTCCGCCAATGCCCCCAGGCATCGCATCTACTATGCCGCAGATTCCACTCATGGAAACGTATGATACGAGGTATCGAGACATCTCGAGACCGCGACAGGAGATGACTGGTCCACCATATGCTGACATCACGCGGACGAGTACTGAGGCCGAGATGGCCAGTCAATCGAGTCATGCGGCAGAATATAGCAAGAATGTCAACATTCAAGGTCAATTCCGCAAAGGCATAGTCAACGATTACTGGAATCGACCGCATGATCCTCCTGTTTCTACACCACAACAGCAATCGGCAGAGACTGTCAATGTAACTCAGACCCTTCAATCACCTCATTATGACAACGATGAGACGTCCAACTCAGCACCAATACCGGTACCACAGCAACCAACTCAATCAACAATGAATCCGCCCTCATTCCCACATCCTCAAAATCCGATGCATTCCCCATCACGGCAAAGCTCAATGAGTTCCAACTATTCGCGTGAGCAATTCACACCTAATATCCCTAATTATCCACGAACGAGTTCGAATCTTTCAATATCACACTCAGCATCACAAATACCAAACTACGCCATGAACATGCAGGCGCAGCAGTCTTGGGGTCAACCACCACCCCAACCATCACAATCACCGGGCATGAGCAATCGAATGTTCACTCCCACCCACACTTCGCCTCATATTCAACAAGGACAAATACCATCACCCATGCCTAGTGCTCACAGTCAGTCACCGCATCCTCATCAACAGCAGCAATCGATGCAGCCCCCACAGATGTTTCAGCAAGGAGGATCTGGTGGAGCACCACTATACGGTCCTGGTGCGGGGCTAAGAGCTATGAATGCGGCCGGCTATCCCGGTATGGGCATCCCACAAGCAAGCATGTATCAGCATTTGGGAGGACAAGCACAGCATTATATGCAACAACCGCAAGGAGGACAGCCTCAAGGACAGCAAAATTGGGCTGGGGCACAGTCGTGGCAGAACTTCCAGTAGCACCAGGAAAGAGTCTATTGTAATGACTATTGTGATGACATTTGGCAGGGTGATGAATTTTGACGCAGGGAGGAGAAAGAGGAGGAGCATGAGTATAGAATGGATGTTGTGAGAGCTGTCGGTCTTGTTGAGCACTGACAAGCTGTTCCACGAGGATTCTTTTCCCTACGAGAACATGGGTTTCGGGTTTTGCATCGCACCGCATTACGTCTTTCTTCGGTCAGGCATACAATTTCTTGCATCACGTTGCATCTGAAGGATTTTGCATGACAGGATTTCGGTCTGGGGCTGGGTTGTTTATTGTTGGTTTGTTCATTACAATTTGATATCCCAGCGGAAGGCGTTTTGCACAACTTTGCATAGGAAAGGTTCATCCTTCTGGAAAGCATATACAGCTTGCTTTGAGATTCGACTTGCGGGCATATTCGGTGCGTCGTGTCAGGATACACAATACCCCAGTGTCTGTTTTTTGTTGACGTTCAGAGATTTCATGCTTCGAGACGTGTATTGTCATATCTATACAGCTTGGAGTTTCATTTTTGGACATTTGTTGGCTACATATACGCCGCTTAATAATATTCTTCTCTTCTACCCAAGACAGTTGATGTATTCTTTTCTTGTATTACTGTGTAATCGATCTGACGCGGCTGAACTGCGAGCCATGGTATGTGATTATTTTCACCTGGCATTGGTGTTTTATTGACATGCTTTGGCGGCCTCCTGTACTCTTTGGACATATACGTGGGCGTGGATACACAGTGATTGATCGGTGAGGCTGTTAAGTCGCAACTTACCGTAGCTTGTTGTATGTTTTTGTGTCATATTGACAAGAATATTTAGTACATTTGTTGATCTTGAAACGAGTTCCACATATTGTTCCATGCCCGTGAAACCTTGTCAATCCGCCATATTTTTATTCAAGTTCTTGAGAGTACACACCATTTGAACATTGATGAGATGCAATACAGAACTTGTAACAACCATCGACACTACAATCTCGAAACTGTTGTAGACCTGATATGATGCACACCTGGAACATTCGCTGTTGTGGTTGAATTCAGGTATTTACGATCTCAGGAGCGCTATCTCTTCTTTCATCCACAAGGCTATGATCAATCTCGGTCTCAACAGAATCTCACGGCTCCTCAATCTTCTTGCACAACGAGACCGCCAATTACAATACCAACCGCCATGGGGTGCCATTCATGTCGCAGGTACGAATGGTAAAGGCAGTGTTGCGGCGTATCTCGCTGCACTCCTGAAGAGGACCGGACAAGTAAGAACCGACGAAGACATAGCTCATGTCGAGCCTGTTGTTCGTGATGATTCCGATGTTACTGCAAGCTACGCGGCTTCGAAAGACGGCAAGGGCGGTATCAAGGTCGGTCGATTCACTTCACCGCATTTCATCGACAGCTGGGATTGCATTACTATTAATGACCAAGCCGTTTCAAGACACGCTTTCGAACGGACGAACACAAAGATTAGTCAACTCGCTCAACAAGTCGAACAGCAATTAATCGATGAGTCGAGTATCGATGATACTCATGACCAACATGACTCACACGATAGTATACAACAAGACGTACCCAGCTCAACGGCAGGAAATCGCCCTTCAAAAGAGCAAATCCTCAACGACGCTCGCCTAACCGAATTCGAGTTACTAACAGCCACAGCCTTCGATATCTTCTCCAATCCAGACGCTGGTCCATGCGACATTGCCGTCATAGAATGTGGCCTAGGCGGCCGTCTCGATGCCACAAACGTTCTTCCGACCACCACCATCCTAGTCAGCATCATCACCAGAATCGGCCTAGATCACCTGAACATGCTTGGAGGAAATCTACAAGGCATCGTGCGCGAGAAGTGCGGTATACTGAGGAGGGAAGTACCTGTTGTCATTGATGCAGACAACGATCAGAATGTACTGGACATGATCCATGCTGAAATCACCAACAAATTCGGCGAACGATGGGTAAAAGAAATGACACATGAGGCAAGGAGTCACGACGTGCAAGAACTCATCGAAATGGCAAATTCTCAACCCGAATCGGCCTCACCACACAACTCAACTAACAATCCAACACCACAACTCCTAAACCTCATGTCCCACCAACAATCAAACCTAGCAATCGCCCTAAAAGCCTACCAAATCCTCCAAACCCGACCACTCCCATCAAACCTACACTTCGAACCCCATTCCTCACCATCCCCATCCCTCCTCGAAGCCGTCCTAAACGACTCATCAAAATCCTACCCAGGACGTCTCCAATGGTTCCAACCAGGCTGGCTCCACGGTCCCCCAGCATCCCAATTTCCCAGACTAAACGCCTCACCTATCCTCCTCGACGGCGCGCATAACGCCCAGTCCGCTGCTGTTCTACGATCGTGCGTTGACAGGGCACTCTCATCACGACCACCATCACCAGCACCATCATCAGAGCCGAATTCACTCCGCCCAAGGACGATATGGGTTATCTCCCTCTCCTCCACCAAACCACCCTCCGAAATCCTATCAACGCTAATCAATCCGGCAACAGACAGCATAGTATTCACGACATTTAGCACTCCCGTAGCCGGTATGCCGTGGGTAAGACCGACACCACTAGATACTCTGCTGAGTGCGGCGGAGGAGTTGGAGTTGGGGGGTAATGTTGTGGGGAGGGTGGGGGGTATTGGGGCTGCGCTGGGGGTGGCGGAGGGGCTGTTGGAAGAGTGGGAGAATGAGCGTGCGGTTGGAAGGGATGGGGAGAGACCGCTGGTCGTGGTGGCGGGGAGTTTGTATCTTGTTTCTGATTTTTTGAGGTTCTTGAGGGATGATGCAAGGGATATGGTTTCGTGAGGTTATGTAAGTACTTGGTACTTGGTACTTATGTATGAGGAGGAGGGACAAGGGAGGATAACGTCGAACGACCAGAAGGAAAAGATGAAAGAATGGCATTGCGACTTTGGTTACTAGGGATCGGGATTAAATGTTAATGCGTTGTGGTTCGAATGGAGACCGTGGTGTGTTTTTACGCTGGGTGAAGGAAATGGAAATTTATGTGTTGACATTCTGTGCACGGATCGAGAAGGATGTATGCATCGTGAATGGGTAGGTAGTAGGCGTTGGGGAAGTGTGTACTTGACCTTACCTAATGTATGCTTGCTTGCATGGTTGATGGGAGCAGCGTAATAAAGTAGAGCACGGGCTCATTTCACATGCTAAAGTAAGTACCAACGTGCGACACTCAAACGAGGGTCATATATACCCACCCGTCCAGATGTTTTTTTGTACACGAAGCATTCGACTCACGGCATATCGACGTCGAAAATTGGAACAGACACCAAAAAGTAAAATTCAATACCATCAACGAGTCAAAGCCAACAGCCCCTCAACCCACCTCTTCGCATCCACCCCAACACCCTCAACAACCCCCTTCGCACCTTCAGCACCACCACTCACCGCACCCGCACCCGCCCCTGCACCACTACCACTCCCCTCCCGCCTCTGCTCTCTAAGCAACCACCTCCCCGGCCCCGAACTCAACGCTCTAGACCCCACACCCACAAAACCCGGTTTATAATCCGCCGCTTTACGCACCAAAAAGGCTTCTTTATGCACTGCACCGGCCGTCAAATCGAGTTTATCTTCCCTTTCATGGTGGTCTTGCTTATCGATACTGCTGCTATCATTATCGTTTCCTTTGTTTGAGGGTGACGATTTCATGGTGTCGGGGACTTTCATCCAGAGGACCCACCAGCCGCGGGCGGTTTTTAGAGTGTGTTCGATTTCGCCGGAACTGCGGGTTGCGGCGTGGGTGTGCAGGACTTGGGTGTGTGCGTTCAGTGCTTCTATGCGGGACCAGGATGATTTTATGAGGGTGTTGTGGGTGTTGTTGTTGGGAGTAGTACCAGCGGTTGACGAGGTGTTGCCGATGGGGATACCGAGGGTGTACCAGGATCCCGATACTGATAATGATGAGGATGGGTTGGATGTTAGGCCTTCGGCGGCGAGGGAGCCGGGGACGGGGATGTTGGGTATTGAGGTGCGGACGGTCATTTTTACTGGGTCGTATGTCAGGTCGTAGATTGGATTTGTTGTTTGTGATAAGGTTGAGGAGTTGGAAGTGCTGCTTCGTTCTCCTATTGCTTCTGCAATTCGTGCTGCTACGTGACTAACGTCTGTGCTTCGGAGAAGTGGTTTCTGTAATGGTCCAAGCTGATTGTGGATGCTGCGGTAGAACGCAGGCATTGTCAGGCTTGGTGTGTGTAATTCGAACATGAATACGAAGATGAATGGCTGATGGACGTATACGGCTACCTGCACCTTCTCGTGCCTGATAATTGGTGTCGAACCATCGACCGAAGCTGCTGCACTGGTTTTGGGATCTACTCTTTTTGGACCGTCGTCGTTCTTGTTGCTTTGTCGAGAACGGATGGAAGCCGAAGGAGCTTTAGTGTGGCGCTGTAGGTTTCTTGGCCTAGCGATTTCGATATTCAAAGTTCGAAGAAATAGACGATGCACACGAGAACCATGAGTATTCAACTCTTCGTTGTCCGTGTCCAGTTCTGTTCGTTCAAGGTCACCAGACAGTCCTATCAGAAATTCGCCGACGGATTGCTCAAGTTTTTGCTTGAAGGCTGGCTGCTCGTCCTCGCTGACTTCAGGCGTTGGATCGACTTCTTGCAAGCCTTCGTTTGTGATTGAGTTCTCGTTGTGGTGGGGATGGCTTGTGTTGCCATCACTGGCCTGAGGAGTTTTCGGTTGTGATTTTGATCTACCAGACTTGAAGCCTTTGGGGTTCAACGTCCAAGCTGTACCATATCCCAATGTAAGGTACTTCATCATGTTTTCAGTCCCAAATGCTGATGACTCGTCTGATGGCTTGTTGGACATGGCTTGACTCTCCGACTTTTCTTGCTGCGGACTGTGACCAGGCGATCTCGCGACAGCCTTCGCAAGAGCATCGTCTAGGGATCTTTCAACTTGAGCGACCAGAGGCGCGGGTATACCTGGCGGCGCTGCATTGTTTTCCATGGCCTGCTTGCGCAAATTCGGAGCTCGTGCCTTCGGAGATTTAAGTCTCGGGTGCGTGTCTTGATCATGAGGAGGATTGGAGGATTCGTTGGAAGATGCTCGAGATATCCTTTGACGCTTCGGTCTCTTTCGTGGCCTTGACTTGGGATTCTCTCCAACTCCGTAAGCGTCCTCACCGTACTTGAAGATCTCCTCCATCCAATGTGAGACAGTACACAGTGATCGTCTAGAAATGAGTCCTCGGCCTGAGAAAACCACTCCGTCAGATGCGACTGGCTCGTTGCCTGTTCCTAACCACGCTGCCAGGTAGGGGGTTGCATTCTGGCCTGTGGACTTCTGCTCAGTTTCGGGAGGTATACCATATCGACCAACGATGAGATCTTTCAATCCCTCAGTTCTCTCGATAAACCCCTCTAGGACCTCTCGTTCACCACTACCCCACTCCTCTTCACCCACTCCTATGCCTAGCTCACCACCACCGCTAAGCTTCGTAGAATTGTAGATAGCTGCAGCAGGATTTCCATGGAGTAGCACCTCCCAATTTCTTGCGAACTTATCCCAGAAGCGTTCAAGAAGCCCAGAGCATACCTCCTTCCCAACTCTTTCGAGCAGCTCAGCTAAAGTCGGATCGTGGTGCATTAGGAACAACGAATTGGCGCGCATAAGCTGTATCCGCAGAAGCTGAGCCGGAGACACCTCTCGGGCAGAGTACTCCTGGCCGGCCTTCACAGTGCCATCTTGAGACGACTTCGCCGTCGGTAGGCGTGTTAGGTCGATCGAGGCCAATATCCACCAGTCCTTTTCGAGCTCGTGCAGAACTATACGTGATTTCTCGGTCTCAATCGTGTCGACGTTAGACCTTGTGGAGAAGTTTCTTGAACTGTCATCAGCTCCAGGATCTCGTATTTCTAAATATTGTGTTCATACCTACTTGGCGAAGCTGACCATGCCCTGAGCAAGCCCTATCTGTCTCAACCTTTCGTTTTCTTCATCTTCTGCGCTTGGCCCACCGTCCTTCTTCTTTGTAGCTCTATCATAACGTCGACGGCCACGTCGCGAGTAGTAGAAAAGGATCTGATCTTTGAGACTATCGTCTGAATCGCTGAGAGTGGGGTTGTATATAGTGAGGAAGTCAAGCTGCGCTGGTATTACTCGCGGTTGTTCACCAGCTTGCGACATCGAACCACTCAGGGGTACAGCCTGGAGGACAAGATTACTTGAGCCTTTGTAGATCGAGACCGACCGGAACACTCGTTCCTCGAGGATTGCGACGCGACACTCGAGTATTGTAAGAGTGGAATCGTGGAGTCGATCATAAGATCTACCGATGATGCAACAGATGAATACAAGTACTTTTGTCACGAAGCAAGTATACTCGAGATGGCACTCCTATCTGCTGACAGAATTGCATGCTATGAAACGCTTCCTCGGGCAGAAGTAAAACAGGCTTTGTAACGGTCTTCTGTAAAGTACGCTGGCCTATCAAAGCGTTCACTCTCATGCACATCTGGTGAGTTTATAAAGTCGGCTAGCGAGATGCGCAGAAATCCTGGTTCGGCTGAACCTACAAAAGATCCATCACGATCTGTGGCCGATTTATGGTACGGGCGCAGCTTGCACTTTGATCATCAAGATTCGTGTCAACCCGTGTATTAATCTCTGTCAACTCGTTTGGACAATATGAACGCCTTGCATAATCTGTTTCTCGAGAATGTCGCAGGATCATCTCGGTCAAAGTAGAACGCCATCATGCTTCCCATACACCAAGCCAACGTCAAGCTCCTCCCGGTAAGGACCTTACAAGACCATCGATCCTGTCGGCCACGGAACGACCCCAAAACATGTGCTCAGACCCGTTCTTAAACATAAGCAAGCCAGACCACCGTCCTGTAGTTGAGAGATCCACATGGAAATATATGGTCAAATTGAGTGTGACTGGCTGACCTCTTTCTAGCTGTGTACTGACTCAATCTGCTCCGAAAAAGTGGTGGCCGCGGATTTCGCCTGGTAGGCACGTTTACAAAATCCTGCATTTCTTGCTCTTCTTTCCTCCTCTAGTGAGGAGCGCAGCACGAGTGGCAGATTCAAAGACTTCGCGAACACCATTGTTGGTCTTGGCTGAGCACTCGAGGTACTTGTAGGCACCAATCTTCTTTCGGACTTCCTCGCCCTGTCTCTCCATTAGTATTAAATAGTATATAAATATGATGGTTCTTTCCGCACCTGTTCCGGAGTAACTGGTTTCTGCGATGTCTTTGCAAGCTCTTCAATCGTCTTAGGATCGTGTCGCAGATCGCTTTTGCAGCCGACGAGGATAATAGGAAGCCCTTGGCAGAAGTGAAGAACCTCAGAAATCCACTATCGACGGATGTTAGTGATTTATTAACTTCATTTGATGATGGATATATATCCATACCTTCTCTTGAACGTTGTCGAGCGAGTCGGGAGAGTCGACGGCGAAGCAGATGAGAATGACATGCGAGTCGGGGTAGGACAAGGGCCTCAGACGATCGTAATCTTCCTGGCCAGCCGTATCCCATAAAGCTAGTTCGACATGTTTTCCATCAACCTCGACATCGGCGACGTAGTTCTCGAAGACTGTCGGTACGTAGACCTAAGAATATAGTGTCAGACTGAGTATTGAATTTCTCGTATCGCTTATCGCCTTAAAAAATCGGCAGGTGGCTATGCTAGATATCGCTGGTCTGTTGTGCAAGCTCAGATAAGGAGCATACCTCTGGGAATGTACCCTTAGAGAAGACACTGAAACGCTGTCTGTCAGCTGGTGTCGACCGCAACGTGAAGAGAAGGATTGTAGACTCACATCAACAAACAAGTCTTACCGCAGGCACCATCACCAACGATGACAAGTTTGCGTCTGATTTCCGCCATCTCGGTCGAGTTATGCAAGTCGGGTTTAATTGATGAAATGAAGCCTTCTTAACTGATTGCAATAGAGGATCACGGTTGTTGTGAGGAAGAGGTGGTGGTGAGATCAAAGGTCAAAAGATGATAGGATGAAGAGGTGTGGTTGATGTTGGGTCGGGGAACGAAGGCTTAGTGCGAGAGCCACTTCGGCCTGAAATGGCTCCAGACCTGAGAGGCTTTCGCAGGCTTAAAGTGCTACAGAAAGAACAGGCCAGGCGGCTGTGTCACTCACTATCTAGCCACAAACCAGCTCAACGCTGCGATCTGACTGCGGACAAAGAGCACGTACAATGCCTACAGCCAGCCCTCACCAAACACTAAGGCAACGATCTATCCTTCTACGATCTTTGCTTGATTGCACCGATGCGCAATGGTAAGAATTATTGGCACAAGAGCAATCAAAAAGTACAAACACTGTTGGCCGGATGTGCAGACCCTGTGCCAGATATGGTACAGGTCACGCACCTGAAGGGGGAAGGGAAAGGCACCTTTGAGGAGCCTGAAATCTAGCTCTTCTGGGGCTTTACAACAGCTGTCACGTCAGACCTTTGCTCTCCAACGGAGAACTCAGTATCGATACAGTGATAAGCGGCAAACCTTGCCACCTGCATTGTTGAATACTAATTCCTGGTTTCGGTGTATGCAGATGGAGACGCCCAGGTTTGACGATTTTCGACAACTACTTTTCGTTTTCATGCTGCTCGCGTGTCTTACCAGTTACAAGCCTATCAGTCGCCGGCTGGGAATATGGAGGTCAAGTCATGCTCCGTTTAGCTGCCTAGATAAAGATTGCGCTACCACTCAGACCGAAGCTTTGCTGTATGCCAAGAGTGAGTACTGTACTCTGGTCTCCCCAGCAGCCGCCTCGTACGGAGTGAGGTTATCCACCGCTAAGCAAAACCTGGGTTTTTTGCCTTTTCCCACTTTGTACCTCGCATGAAAGCTGAAATCGGTCAGAAGCGGTAAGACAAATAAGGTCTAGGCAATGCGGCACGAGACGGAAGGTTTGCAAACGTGCAGTGTCCCATAGCTTTGAATCATATCGTACTTGGTACAATACTCCCATAGAGACTTGTTATTCGGTCGGACAGTTGATCGCTATGTTTGACCGCGGAGGGATTGAACACACGTATGGGATAATTCTTAAAAGATGTCGTTCCCAAGCTGGAATCAAAGAATACAAGACACGAAGGAAATACAGTACCACCACATCAACTTGTCTTGGCAGTATCTGCATAATCAAGGTCCAAACTTGATGAAGACAGCCGCTATAACTTTGACTTCGAATCCTGTTCTCTGTTCCTCTGCGCAGTCTTCAACAAGGCATACATAGTCTGCAATCGAGGCATATCAAACCCTTTTTCACGGGCCAACCTGATCGGATTTCCCAGAATGACTTCCAATTCCATCTTCTTGCCTTCCGCCCAATCAAGCTGCATGCTGGGTTTGCTTCCGCTAGGGTTCTTCTTTGTGCTCCTGAGAATTTGCTCAGCAGTCGCAAAATCTTTGGGGAAGGGTTTGCCTGTAATCTTGGGAGCAACATCGAAGATTTCATCCATCACACCCTTTAGATGCTCATACATATCAGGATCATGGGACATGGATGCATTGTCGCTTCCACCAGAAAGTACCGATGATGGATTCATGGCAGCATTGATGGCAATTTTGTGCCACCTCAACAACTGCATCTTTTCGGCCGAATAAGCAGAGGCATCTTTGATACCACCATCAACGAGATATTGATTGAAAAGTTCATTGCGCTTGGTGGCTTCGGGGCTGTTTGTAGGGTATGGCCCAGAATTAATGCGTGTCCAGCGATTGTGCTTGATGTGACCATGACTGGGCTGCGCAGCGGAACAAATAGTCACCGCGCTTAGAACGACTGCGTCTGGAAACCTCTTCGCATATGGCGCCTCAACTCCAAGACCATTTTGTATCAGCACGATTGCTGTTCCCTTACTTATGAGGCCTTGTAGCAGTTCCGAATCGTCGCTGACGTCTGGCAAGGCTTTGGTGCTAACGATAACATAATCCCATGTCACGCCAGCTTTCTGAGCTTCTGCAGGCTTTGGAAAGGTCCTAGTTGGGGTCCATTTGTAGTCGCCATATTGAGATGATGCCACAGAGAAGCCATTCGACTTGACAGCATTGTAGTTCGACCGACATATCACTGAAACGTTGACAGCTTTGTTCAATGCCAGGCGGGAGCCGTAGAAAGCTCCGATGGCACCGGCGCCAAAGATAAGAATTTCAGTTGACATGTTTCTCTCAGCTTTGCGAAATTGAATAGCTGCTCTGGAATGTGTTGTGATGAATCAACCACAGAACAATTCAGCGTTGATAAGCAGACCAACCTCGGCAAAACCACAAGCTGACCAGGTAGATCTAGTATTACCTGTTGATAAAAGCCTCGAGTGGAATTGGAAGTCATTCTGGGAAATCCGATCAGGTTGGCCCGTGAAAAAGGGTTTGATATGCCTCGATTGCAGACTATGTATGCCTTGTTGAAGACTGCGCAGAGGAACAGAG
>Ga0115854_10182_pt1 | contig 14413 bp, 14 predicted proteins | sample InSIn2SAF170_FD_83868 | JGI IMG/M metagenome (GOLD analysis project Ga0115854, IMG submission 83868)
AAGATCTTCAGCTTTGAGGACTGTTCGCCTGCAGGCAGGTGTTCGTCCTTTCAGCACCACGTTCGTCGTCAGAGCAGACGGAACCGGCAAGTCGCATGCCACAGACCCTGACAACGCATCCTATGGTTCGTCTTATCTGCCTATTACTTGCTTGCTGTATCTAACGCTTTACTAGTTCCAAAGGCAGCACAAGAGATCCTTCCCAAGAGTGTCGAGGACGATGTGCCCAACAAGATCCACGACACTGGCAGTTCTGGTTCAAAGAGTCACGCTACCGGACCTAGCATGGTGCCAGAAGGTATCCAGGAGCTTGCTCCAGAAGCGTTAGAAAAGGCGTTGCCCGAGAGCATCCATCCAACGGATCCACCGGCGAAGAAGAAGTAGTGAAAGATCAGGCTGGAGCTGAATGTATATTACAATTATCCATTAATGAACATCTCGACTGTCTCTTTGAGTTACAGCAACCCACATTTTCTTCCCTTCTTTAATTTCTTCATACAGGTTTGTGCTGAAACCGATGAGCACCAAGTCAGGACACCAGTGAAACTCCATTAGTACCTCGATTATTGCTGTACTGATATCGACTAGGCGTGGTTTGATTTTTGCTGATATTTGTGAAAGATTAACGAACGTTCTTGCTGATTTAGTGCTAGGTTGCAGTCGACCTCAGAATACACCTCATATCCTTCACCCCTACCGAACTCGTCGTCCTCGTACATCATTCTGAGCATGATCCGGGCCACCCATTGTCGCATAGACTGAAATGTTCAAGCAGGCGACTACCACCCTCTGACTTCATCTCATTTTGGGAACCTAAAAACGACAGACTCTGTTGAAGTTTGGCGTCACCAACACGCTGACGACGAATGCGCTGAACAGCCAGACAACGTTGAAAATCTCCTGCGCTATCGGCCAACTAATTAATCGTCTGTCAATAACGAACCTGATAAACCCCACACCAAGAGCTGGTGCGTTGCACACCAGACCGAGGACAAGGCGATTTCCACAGAATCTTGCTCTAATAGCCGGGTTGTAGGATAGGCCGATGATGCTGAAACCAATTGCAAGCCCCATGACAATGTACATTGTGTCAAGGATTACTTCTTTGACTGGTGGACGACGATGGTTCTTGAAGACGGGCTGATGCTCTGTCATGCGGGATTCGTCGTCCTGGTCGGCCTGGTCGGCCATTGTGATATGAACGTTACGAAGTGAATGGAGTGAGATCTCTCTAATGATGTGAATTAATGATTATTGCTACTCGTGCATAGCACGTGGACTTATCGAGACAGTTACTTGCCAGAATTCATGCTAATTGCAATAATGCAGAGAAATGCTTTTGGAAGGAAGCACCTCGAGGCAGTTACCTTATACCTTCATTTCGTCATTACGATTCGACCGGACCATCACCGTCACCGTCATCACCATTGTCATCATCACCGTGCGCTTGATCGAGATTCAGTTCAACTTCATAGCATCTCTCTGACCTCCAGCATTACCACGACAACAACCTTTATCATACCAACGGATCAGACCACGCTACAGCGAGCTTGCAGACCAAGTCTCTCCTATCGATAGGTACGTGTCAGTTTAGCAGATGGGCCGATGGGAAATACAAATTCGACAGCAGAGTACGGAGCAAGATGATCTGCATCGACACGAACATAAGGACGCGAAAATGGCCGCCTGAAACATAACCCCGATTGTTTCGGCTGGCAAGTTTGAAGTGCAACATGCTCACAGGTTAGCGTGGTATAGGTTTGGAAATGCCATGCACCGCCGCAGATCCTTCCTACTCTAGCTCACACTACATTCGTAGCAACGGGATCGTCCTTGTTCAGCCGGAATGCTAAAAATCATACCGAAATTCACATACGTGTGCGAGACCTGCTCCTGGTCCGGCACTATACCGTGCAGTACTCAACTGGTACCTCAACAAATCCTTTTACGCTATCAAAGACCGAACCTGGTGATGGACCTGAGTATCCTACCCTATCCTCGCCTCTCAAACCTGCTACAGACTTGCTGTCATGTTACTGCTCAGAGCGAAGGTGGACTACCTCGAGCCAACCCCATATCCCAAGAGCATTGGTAGCCACCCGGCTAAACTTACAACCATTTAATCAACATGGTGCAAGTTGTGGCGAACTCGTCCCTGAAGTGCTCCTCAGGCCTTGGGTCTTCTCAAACCATGAACAACCTTTCGCACACACCCGTACGAGTACCTTCGCTCCACACTCTGAGCCTTACAAGTTTTTCAGCATGTTTCCTTCTAGCTGCCGCATCTCAGAAGCACGTTATGATGGTCATCAGAGCGTGTATGCCTAGTCCCAGCAGTAGCTTGAAGAGAAGAGTACAATCATGCCTTTGAGCAAGTTCTTGCTGATTAGGAAACTCCACTCTATTGTTAGTTCATTGGGACCGTCACTTTATCTACCACATGGTTCCCTTAGCTTTCAAGTCATATACTAATTGAGTTCGCAGCTCAAAGGAATAGAAGAGAGCAAAATAGCTTATTCTCCAGAAATGGACTGGACAAGGAGGCTTCCTACACTACAGTATGCTAGTCAATGGCAAAGTTATCAAACATGGATCCCATTGGCTCACTACAACACGTCTGAACGACTGGTGCTGTTTGGTATGGACGAGAACGATATCTGCTCATATCCATGGAGAGAAAGCTTGAATACTTCGCTGGAGATATAAAAAGATGATGCCCGGCAGGCACAGATCATGCCTGGTGCTTCTTTCCCTCTCCCATTCACTTTCTTCCACTATCACTTCTTATCTTTAAAATGTTATTCGGGTGGTTTCTCACTCTCGCCATTGCTACTGGCATAGGCCATGCTCAAAATGTGACAAATTCTACAACCAATAGCATTTCAACAACGACGGTCACGGCTTCAAACTCCAGCTCAGCCACTGCCACTCTTCCGACTGTGGCATCGAGCACAGCACCACCCTTTGGCAATACCACAGTCAGCAGCACGACTAACAGCACAACCAACAGAACGACCACTACCTTTACGAGCACCATTCGATCCACCACAACAACTTTTGTTACAAGTACAACAACCATCTCCGCAGTAACACTAGAGCCTAGCCCACATCCCACACCAGCAGATCACCCTGGCACTTACCGAATCCGTGGCTTCAACTCCCACCACACCTTCCACAACGACAGGAACAACTACCGCAGTATCCAATTCACTTTCGAAGATATCGGCACCACCCCAATCCAAAGCACCTACTGCCAAGTTACCCTCCCAATATCCTACACGGGCTCCACAAATGACTACACCTGTCAAGACAAGTCATTCGCATTCCAGATCACCCGATACGTTGACTCACGAACACTCGATCTGACTCTGAACCACGTCTATCCAGATGAGTATGTTATGTTGAAACCTCCTTCCTCTTCTCCTCCACTCAATATCCGTGTACAGTATCCATGTTTGAATAAGTTTATACTAACACCCTTTTTCTACTAGGACATGTACCGGGTGCAACGACCCAACTGATGAACCTTTTTATGGCTTTTTCGGTCAGGGATCAATCACTATTACGAGGTCTAACATGAGGTGGAGTAGTGATGCTGCTGCTCCTAGTGGGACACATCGAAGTTATCTGAAGGATGATTTTATTGTCTTTGCTGATATTGTTGTTAATATTGGGAAAGGACCCTGAGTACGTACATGATATGGTTGGTGTGTATGTGTATGTGTATGTTGGTGTTGAGACAAGAAATCTGTGAGACGGGTCATAAGAAATTGTGGATTAGGTGTATGATGTGTAATAGATTGATGAAACGATAGATGGATGGATGGGTGGTTGAGGTACTAATTGTACTTGCTTACTTACTTACTTGTTTACTTACTTACCTACTTGATCAGTACAACAATTTCGTGCAAGGGAATATCCAGCTTATATACAGTATGCAGATAGGGCAATACATCTCAACTATGTGAACTTACATATACGTACCTACCTACCTACCTACCTACCTATATACCTACTTACCACCCAGCACCGAAACTCCAGCATCCTCCCAGCCTCTAACTATTAACCCCTGCCATCCACCGTCCTATCTATACCCCTATTATTAGGCAATCTACTGTACATCCTCCTTGCACTTCCCACCTCAGTATCATGTCTTCAGCAAACCCCAACACAACACAATACACTAACTAATAATAGCACGTTCTAGAGCCTCGCTCCCTGGCCACGCACGTATAAGGTAGGCTTGTGGCGAGATAGAAGATATTTGGTGTTTAGTGTATGTGTCACTTGTATAATTTGCTATCACGGCCGAACAATGCCGACTTTCGATATACGTACAGTACATTAAGCAAGATAGGTACGGAAAGGAGCAGAAGCATACATATATCTACGTAGCCGCTGTGCATTATACTTTACATGTAGCACGAGTCTAATGCATTTAAAGTAACTGTACTGTACATGCCAATGGCTATGTTCTCTATTCTACCTAAGCAATGTTAAACTCATCAGCCCCAGCACCCATCATCTTCTTCCGATTCCTAACCAACTGCCGCATTCGCTCCGCCGCAGCTTCCGCATCGCCTGTCTCATCGATATCCATCGATACTTTCTTCGCATTCCTATCACTGTTACCAATGCTAATACTATTGACGTCTTCTGGCTCTCCAGCTGCTCTTTTCCGTCCTTCATTTGCTTTCGGCCTTCCGGTCTTTCCTCTCAAGCCAGCGACGTTGACTTTGCCGGGTGGATCTCTAAGTCCGAATGCTTTTGCCAAATGGCCTAGATGGAGTTCTTTGATGTCGAAGAATTTACGTTCGGCCGCGATATGTGTCGCGTAGGCGCGGATGTGGCTTTGAAACGCATTCTTAGCCAACTCCTTAATCTTTGTATCAGCTAATGCCCATCTCTCGACCTCGAGCTGGAATTTTGTCGCGGTTTTTTCCCAGTCAGCATCGGCTTTTGTGACGACGCCGGAGGTTGGCGTGAAGCCCTTTTTTAGAATGTCGTTTGCTGTGTTTGACGTGACGTTTGTGTTGGTGTCGGTGTTTGCGCGGTATGAGTCGCGGAGGACTTGGATGTAGCCTTCTTCGCTGCCGGGGGTGAGGAATATGGTTGCTCGACCGTCGCGGCCGAGACGAGCTGTTCGGCCGATGCGGTGGAGGTGGTCGTCTTTGCTGAATGCTGGGTCGTATTCTATGACTAGATCGAGGTTTGGGAGGTCGAGACCACGGGAGGCGACGTCTGTTGCGAAGAGGAGAGAGGCTGTTGAGCAGGTTGTGAAGGATTTTAGGATTGCGGTGCGGGATTGTTGGGGAAGTGAGCCGTGTAATTTGTAGACTGTCAGAGGGTTGTTTGGTGAAGAGAGGAGGGGTGATGGTGAGATGGCATCCGATAGATCAGGACTGGTGGTTGTGGCTTGCTTGTGGTCTGGTTCAGCATCTGCTTGATCGTCTTCAACCTGTCTGGTCATGACACGGTGGTGGAATTCGACTGAATCAGCGCACGACACGAAGACGATCGCTTTCATGACTGATCCTTTTCTTGCGAACGTCCGTTTTAGCAAAGCTGTTAGCGTCACGAGACGTAGCTTCGTAGCACAAACGATGTACGACTGCTTCAGTTGAGCTGGTGCCAGGAAAGCTGAATCTTTATCCGTTTGGGCCAGCTCGCCATCAGCATCTTCACTATCACCTTTGACAAGTACAGCATCTTTCAAGCTGATATCACCAAGCTTCTCGACATTGGCCTTGAGTGTTGCTGAACACAAGATTGTGATTCGCTTATCTGGCAGGCCAGGTGTGTTGCACGGCCGTCGCTTTCCATCCAAAGTCCTCACGATCTTTGTGATATCCTCCTCAAATCCCAGATCCATCAATCGGTCTCCCTCATCCAGTACTAGATATCTCACCTTGCCCACGTCCAGAGTTTTTGTGTTCTCGAGATGGTCAACAAGTCTGCCTGGCGTGGCAACTAAAATGTTCAGACCTTTTCTTAACCTGGCTTTTTCCGATTTCTTCTTTTCACCACCAATAACAGTACCAGCCACAATAAAGTGTGCACAACCTAACAGTCTCTCAAGCACAACAGAAATCTGCTTACACAATTCTCTGGTCGGTGCAAGCACAACAGCAAATAATCCTGAATCCCGGTGTAGAGCATCCTCCTCTGCATTCTCATGTTTCTGTCTTTCGGCGATGGTGACAAGCCGTTGAACAATCGGTAGTAAATATGCTAATGTCTTACCTGATCCGGTCTCGGATTGTATGAACACATCTGCATCCTCCTTGTTCAACTGTGATACTGCCGCCTTCTGGATAGCTGTTGGATTCTTGAGATTCATCTTCGTAAGCAGGTATGCTGCAACGGTATCAGAAAGACCAAGTGAAGTAAAGGTATCAATGCCATCTGGTAAAGGTGCATTCGTAGGCTTGACGGGCTCTGTGATTTCTCCTGTCTCTTCCGCGGGCTCCTCCACTATCTTTGCTTCCGGATTGTGGCTGAAAAGTGAAGAAATAACCTCCCGATTACCTGGTTGTCCACCATATGTGGCTCCCTCAAGGTGTATCGGCCTACTCTTGTTATGCGCTGCACCATCTCGATGCGAATCTGTCCTTCTTCGTTTTTGAGGTGGTAGTCCGGTATTATGCTCGTCATGCTCGAGTGGTTGATATCTCGCAGCCCTGTACTGAGCTTGCGCTCTCCCATTCAATTGACTTTGCGCATCACGAGGATTTCTCGCAGACTTTGAAAGCCTTGCTCTTTCTCTCCACGACCCACCTTTGAATTTGGGCGCATTTGACGACAACGCTGCATCGCCAGTCGCGAAGTTCAGCAGCAGACCTGAGTCGGCCATATTCGTGGTGTTGAATTGTGGAAAATATACTAGGTCGTAAGATAGTGGGTGTACAATAAGAACTTATGGCAGTACTACACTACTGGCGACTTTTTTTGAATGCGGAGAAAGCAAGACTCCGATTGGTTGACGCTGGGCCCTGCATGGACGAGTGCGGACGAAGATGCTGCACCCTTCGCAGCACACACTATCACACCTATCACTTCTTGCTCGCAACTTCTAGGCACCCATGGTAGGCAGAGATGTCGCTGCTGGAGAGGGCGAAGAGTAACCACCGGCATGCACTCTTCGCAATAATATAGACACCTTCATTTGGCAGCTCCGATCACAATAACCACGAGAGACATGATAAGCACGATGTTCATGCATAGTGCTCAAGTTCGAGCGCAATTGAGACTCAGTCGATGGTCAGGCCGTTCGATATTGCCACGCTACTTGTCTACAGCTTCCTCTCGAACTACCGAACCATTCCCTGTGTTTCGCGATGTCCCTAGTCTTCGTATCCTGCGTCGCCAAATGTTTCGCGATGGTAAACAAGTTGGCTTCGTCCCGACAATGGGGGCTCTACACGATGGCCATGTTTCTCTTGTCCGACATGCTCTTCGCGAAAATACAGACGTTTTCGTTTCCATTTATGTCAATCCAACACAATTTGGTGTTAATGAAGATTTGGACAAATATCCCAAGACCTGGGAGACCGACATGCAGAAGCTGCTGGAAGTGAAGGAAGAATTTCGAGAGGCCAGCGGGAAAGGGATGGCTGGCAATATCTGTGGCATTCTGGCGCCTACCACGAAAGTCATGTATCCCGTCATGCCACCGAGTTCAGAAATCGATGGAGAGGGAAGTTTCGTGACAATCACACCCATAGGAAGATGGTTGGAGGGCGCGAGTCGGCCTGTCTTTTTTCGTGGTGTTGCAACTGTCTGTATGAAGCTGTTTAATATTGTACAGCCGGATCGAGTCTATTTTGGTCAGAAGGATGTGCAGCAGTCGGTATTGATTCGGAGAATGGTAAAAGACTTCCATATTCCGACTGAAGTGAGAGTAATTCCTACGAGTCGTGAGTCAGACGGTTTGGCCATGAGCAGTAGGAATGTCTATCTTGGCAAGAGGAGACGGAAGGATGCATCCGTGCTGTCGAGAGCGTTGCTTCGAGCGCAGGATGCGTATAACCAGGGTGAGCTGTCAGCTAGTGCCATTCGTCACGCTGCATTCGAAGTATTTGATCAGCTCATGGAGAAGAGAGATGGCGCGTACTGGGGTTGTCAAAAGGTCGAAATCGACTATATCGCTTTGACCAGACCCGATGACATGACCTCGATTGAAGACGAACAGTCAATCAACCCTTCAGAGGGTGCCATCCTCAGTGCAGCCATAAAGGTATGGCCTGTAACGGATCCTCAATCTGAGGAAGAGAGGAACCAAATCAGTGTCCGGCTAATTGATAACGTGATCTTGGAATCGAAAACTGTTCAGTAGATATCCCACAACGAAATCTTGCCGTCTTTAGAGCCAGCGACCAACCAGTGGGTGTTATGGACTTTTGCATCCCGTTCTTTGTTTAGTCTTGTCATGGCGTTGGTCTCAGTAAGTTTGTCCATTTCCACGCTCTCGGGCGTTGCTGTGTGTAGAATCTCTGCGAATGCAACAGCATAGCAACCTTCTTGATGCCAGTTGAGCACGGCAAGCTCCTTCAAAGACTTTACAGAGTAGACTCGAACGTTCTTATCCCAACCTGCGGTTGCAAACACGCGGCCATCTGATCTGATCTTGAGATCTTGTTGTCCTGCGTGTTTCGTGTTGTTGAATTTTTCCGGTACTGTCTGCTTGGACTCGGACTTGGAGATAGCATATCTCGCTATAAGGGCATCAGCTGAAGAGGTGATGAAGGCCGCATGATCAGGTGTAATATCTAGAGACAAGACCGGCTGTTTGTGAGGCCGTCCGAGCAAGATCTGCTCCCAGATCCAAACAGGCATCACATTTTGATCCTTTCGTCTATAAACCATAACCTGACCATCCTCATAACCTACTATCAATGTAAGAGCACACCCGGACTGTCCACCGAAAATTCGCAGTGACATCACCATGCCTGTGTTCACGTTCTTGTCGGATTGTATCTTTGAGACACGACGTTCGGATGGAAGCTGGAAGATATCCACGCCGCCAGAATCAAGGCCGTTCGGTGCTGCGAGCAGTAAAGGCACAAATGCCGACTCCTCGTTGACCCCAGCATCTAGATCTGTACATGTTGCGAAGGCACAGAAGTTGAGTGCATTGACTGACATGGTATGTAGGAGCCAGGGTTGTTTCTGGTCGATAGGAGTAGCTCCGTCAACAGGCAACCTCGTGCTCAGGTTCTCAAAGTCATCTGCCCGTAATTGCCACACACATAGCTTGTGGTCCCTTCCATGACTAGCTGCCATCAGCACATTTGCTAGCGCTCGCAGAGCCTACTTACCTTAACAGCCGTGTTCCGTGCCAGTCTTTGATGCCCATGATACCACCGGCGTGCGCCTTCCATACAGCTGCAGGTCTTCTCGTCGATAGCCTCCATACCACAATCCATCCATCGCTATCTCCTGAGGCGAAGAAAGCGTTGTTTTGGAAAAAGTGCAAGGCATGAATTGCGGCTTGGTGACCTCGGAATATGTAGGCTGGAATGGGCGGTCCTGGTGAAGTTGAGTGCAGCATCCTTTCAAATGATGTTTGACCTGTAGTTAATAGCGCTGCGCAGACCTGTGAGAACTCGGTATAGCTTAATGCTTTGAGTAGACAATTGTGGTTTAGCCACCAGAATTATTATACATAAGGATCTTGATGAAGCGAGACACGGGCCTCACTGGGGCTCCTGCTCTGCATTCTAGTCTGCTGGGGAAGTGATCTGGTCATGGATTTTAGATGTTAGGGATGATATAACATTCTAGTTTTGCGTTTATCATAATAGAGCGGCGTTTATCTTGATACTGCTAGTACTCCATAGCGCTTACGACTGTTTAACAATGATCGTTACACTGTTACCTACGACTATGTCTTCAGAGCTTGCGAACTACTGTGGAGCAATGCCTGTAAACCCAGATGAGAGTACAGAATGCAGGAAAGGGGAAAGAAAAATCTCGCAAACTCATCTTTGTACAGGGGATCGAAGGCTATGTAGAGACTACCACCTCAATGTGAGGGGTAGATTCAAAGGTTACCCTTAGGTACAGCCGTGGCTGTGCTGATAGACAATGTGTGCAGGAAAGTTGCCAAGTAGTTGAATTCATATCTATTCGAGATTCCGTTGTCCCCTGTGTCTCCACAGATATCTCATCGGGTAGAGATTTTTATGGAGCGTCGTGGGTACCAGTATCTCGGCAATCGTGACTTCAGTCCTTATCTTGCTTATCTTTCGATGAAGTAAGCGGTAGGCGTTGTCCACGAATCTTACCAATATGTTGAGCATTCACCGCGGTACTCAATGTGGAGCGACACTAAACCAGCTTCACCGGCCTTGGTTTAAGCATCATGCTTACAGTAAGCTAGCACACACGGACGACATCAGTCCAAAGTGCATTGTCTTACTTGAAGAAACTCGACGTCTCTTGCCCGCTTGCCTTGCCTTTCTGATATGTATCCGATAACGCATTATACATGGCTTTAACCCGCACAACCTCATCGGTCAATCTTGCCTTTTCAACCGGGTCCTGAACAGTCGTAATGACATCGGCGATGGAACGCGCGGTAAAGAACTTATTCTTGCGATTGTAGAGCGGCTTTGCAGCGAGCGTCTCTGGCGAGTCCCCCAGCGACGGCACCTGGTAGACTGATTGCAGAATGTCGATGTCGTAGGGTATGGCGAACAAGTCTCGGCTGTCTTCGTAGGTGAAAAGGTAGTAGAACTCATTAAACCCGCTCCATGTGATTCCACTCAGACACAAGCTACATGGTTCGTGCGTAGCGAAGAAGATGCAGTCCTTGGTTGCAGGCCTGGTCTTGCTCGGGCTCGCGAAGAAGGTCTGGATACAGTTAATCTCGCCGTGCAAAAGGGGTGACGCGGATTCGTTATTAGTCGCAACTGTGACAGATTCGAGGCTGGACTTTGTAAGGATGGCGGCGCCGAAGAGCTTGTTCCCCGAAGATACTTGAGTACGGGTCAGTGGTATAACGGACGATTCGGTAACGCTCAGTAAAGCTGATACGAGTTTTTCTGGGGCGTGTATCTCAGTCATTTGACAGCTGTATCGCTACTTCCTCTATCGGGGCTGGTGAGTAAGCCGAGGTGGCTTACTATTTATGAACAGGATGTGCTCTATACTTTCTACAACATCTTGCTGTTCATGATCTTGCTAATGGCGACGTGTTATGTAAAGTACTTGAAGTTCCTGATAGGAGATTAACGAAGCGGCCGGGTCCGGTGTCGGCTCACTTTTCAACAAGACCTCGGGATTGATACTTGTTTACGATTTGACTACAGTACAGTCCCCTTCCTCTCCTGTGGTTAACTGCGATAAAGCTGAGAAGCCTTTTCTCCGCCGCTCAAACCCCGATGCAGTACAATGCTAAGATCGCAATCAAGTCGAATCGTCGAGTGATATCAGATCTCGCGTTGATTGGTGTACTCATTGAACAATAAGAGGAGAAGTGGGACTGTGCGGATCGCTCCAGATGTTGCCTTCACGAATTTAGAGTTGACTAGGTATCTTTCCCATATCAATCACTGGCTCGGAGAGCACCGATGGAGGTGTGCCGGTCTTGCACAGCACATCATGTGCTTGCATAAGAGAATCGGTAGCTGCTCGACCTCACACAATCTGAACCACCGGTAGCATCGGCTGCGTCTTCACCCAATATTCATTGTTGCAATATTGCTAACTCGCTCAACATGGCCGAGGCGGACGTTATTGGGCCCGACCGCCATCCAAAAAATTTGGCCTACTACACCAGAGCCTTCAGGCGACAGTTCTTCACTAGGGATGGCCTCATCGGTGATTACAACTATGGCTATCTTTTCAAGCCCAATCTGCCATTCATGGGCGTTCAAAATGCCAGTCCTCCATTTTTCGGTCTCAACGACAAGATGCCCTTGTTACTCGCTGCTATTCTTGGTCTCCAGCACACACTAGCAATGTTGGCAGGTATAATTACACCTGCACTGATTCTATCAGGCCCCGGCGGTGTCAATCTACCAGCTGATCTTCAGCAATATCTGGTCTCAACCAGTCTGATCGTTTGTGGGATACTAAGTGCTATTCAGATCACACGATTTCATATTTATGGAACACCGTAAGTTATCCTCTGCAAGTCTCCCAAGTTGATACCGCATCATAGCTTTGAGCCTGTCATACTGACTTATGGGCCTGTAGATATCATCTCGGAACTGGTCTTATTTCAGTCGTTGGCACTTCTTTCGCTATTATACCAGTCGCATCAGGGGCTTTCACACAAATGTACGCCAACGGTTACTGTCCTGTGGCTGCCGATGGCACCCAAATGCCATGTCCCAAAGCTTACGGGGCTCTGATCGGAACCGCCGCTTTGTGCTCCCTGGTTGAAATCGCCATTTCCTTTCTACCTCCTAAATTACTGCAGAAAGTGTTTCCTCCGATTGTCACCGGCCCAACTGTCTTGCTGATCGGCGTTGACCTAATTGGAGCTTCCGGCTTCCTAAACTGGGCCGGTGGAGCTGGCCTCTGCAGTGAGGCGAATCCAACTGCATTCTTTGCGAAGTGCCCCGATATTACCGCTCCGCATGCTTTGCCTTGGGGCTCTGCTGAATATATTGGTACGTGGAATATAGCGTATTGAGAACTGTTTACTGACACTTCACTCCAGGTCTCGGATTCTCGGTGTTTGTGACTATTCTTATACTGGAACGCTTCGGTTCTCCTATCATGAAATCTGCCAGTGTCATTGGAGGCCTGCTTGTGGGAAGTATTATTGCCGCGGCATGCGGTTACTTCGACTCCTCCGGTATTGCGAGTGCCCCTGCTGCTTCATTCATCTGGGTACATACTTTCCCACTGAGTCTGTATGGGCCTCTTGTATTACCAGTCATGATTTTGTACGTCATTTGTGCATGTGAGGCGATTGGCGATATTACCGCAACTTGCGACGGTAAGTCTACCTTAGTACCCGGTGCGATTCGTTGCACTAACTTAGTGACAGTCTCTAATTTGGAGGTTGAGGGCCTTGTTTTTGAATCTCGCGTGCAAGGTACGTCGTCAAACTGCTCTAGAGAGGATGTACTAAGACGGATCCAGGTGGCATCCTTGCGGACGGTTTGAATGGACTTCTGGCTGCCTTGATGACTATCACTCCCATGTCCACTTTTGCACAAAACAATGGAGTAATTTCACTTACGCGATGTGCAAACAGAAAAGCGGGATACTTTTGTTGGTATGTTAGTGAAAACCCTCGCAAGAACAGGTACTGATACAAGGCAGCTTCTTCCTCATCGTTATGGGCATTTTCTCCAAATTCGCCGCGGCACTTGTTGCCATTCCAAACTCTGTGCTGGGAGGCATGACAAGTAGGTTCTCTTGCCCCAGCCTTGATTGCACAATGCTAATTCAAGAAAGCGTTCTTGTTCTGTGCCGTTGCGGTCGCCGGTATGGCCATCATTGCGCGTGCTCCATTCAATCGTCGAAATCGCTTTATCCTCACGGCGTCACTCGCGGTCGGATTCGGAGCAATTTTGGTACCGAATTGGTTCTCAAACGTGTTCACCTACAAGGGCAACAATCGGGCCCTACTAGGTTTCTTCGATGCTATCGTTCTTGTCATGGAAACAGGTTTTGCTGTCACTGCCCTTCTAGCTATGTTTCTCAACCTGAGCATTGCATCAGAGGTCGAATTGGACGCGAAATTGCTTCACGGTCGTGCCACAGGAGAGGAGATCAGGTACTCGATAAGTCATGCTTCGAATGCAGAAGATGAGGCTATGAAACCAGTGCCAGGGCCGAAGGTGGAGTAAACTATTGGTACGACAAAATAAAGGAAGAGTGTGCGGTGGTGTAACCACGAAGCTTAGCGAGTACTGCGTTAACACAAGAAACCGTTTGAAGTCGATATGAGTAAAGATGCCAAATTCGTTGGCAGTGATTGTGTCTGCTGCTTCGCATGTTGCATTATTGTGACCGTCTGCTGAAAGGCTGCGCTTGTTAACTCCTCATCATTACTTGTAACATCCTCAAAAGCAGGTCGATATCATGTCAGAATTGACATTGATTTTCACAGCACTAAAGCCCAAGAAGTCGTAGGAGTCTTGCCTTCATGTTGTTAGGACCAAGACATCGTTTCGGGAAGGAAGCAGAACCTGCGCCGTGCCTTCCACTACTAGTATCCCACTTCCAAATTCTGATTGACTGTGGTTGGTCGTTCAAGTTGTACCTCAGTGTTTATCACCCTCATTTGCCTTCATGAGAACTATAAGCACTTCAATACCTTCTTTTCAAGGTGAATCCCGACTCTAAACGGCTGTGCTTCACCCTGCAGCTATGCTTTCTAAACCTATTTAGATAACACAGACGCTGACATAAATAATATTATAGCATCAAAGCAGTCCAGCATCTTATC
>Ga0115854_10185_pt1 | contig 14393 bp, 4 predicted proteins | sample InSIn2SAF170_FD_83868 | JGI IMG/M metagenome (GOLD analysis project Ga0115854, IMG submission 83868)
AATAAATGAACAGCAGCAAACAACTATTTCACCCAAAATAGCCAACCGAATACTTCATCCAACAACTTTTGACAAGGAAAATATACAACAACTCAAGCAAATTAGTTTTGATGAAATAGCTGATGCTAAGGCTGAAGTCATACAACTAAAGGATAATTTTCTGCCAACAGGCCTGACTCCTTTAGAGGATATTTTTGACTCAAACGATATTCCTAGGAAGCCAAAATTGCAGCCCCTCAACGCTGCCATAGAAGAATGCAACATTGGAACTGCTGAAGAACCCAAGATAATAAAACTATCTGCATCTTTACCTCCTGACCAGAAGCCCAAGTATGTTGACCTTTTTAAAGAATTCCAAGATGTATTTGCCTGGAGTTATGAGGATTTAAAATCCTATGACACCTCTGTCATTCAACACACCATCCCTCTCAAACCAAATCAAAAGCCATTCAAACAAAAATTAAGGAGAATCAATCCTATGCTTCTCCCATCAATGGAGAAAGAGGTACAAAAAATGTTCAAGGCAGGTATTATAGCACCAATCAGATTTTCTGATTGGATTTCAAATTTGGTCCCTACTAGAAAGAAAACTGGTGAAATAAGTCTTTGTGTTGATTTGAGAAATCTAAATCAAGTGTCCCTCAAAGACAACTACCCCTTACCCAAAATGGATCACATTCTTCAAAGAGTGGTGGGGGCCTCAAGAATCTCCTTACTTGATGGATTCTCAGGATTTAATCAAATCCTTGTCCACCCTGATGATCAGGACAAAACGGCATTCACAACTCCATGGGGAACCTTCAAATATGTCAAAATGCCTTTTGGATTAAAGAATGCAGGAGCTACATTTCAAAGAGCAATGGATATTGCTTTTGCCAAGGAGATTCATGATTTCCTTGTGGTTTACTTCGATGACCTAACACCTTTTTCAAAGTCTGACCCAGAACATTTGAAACATTTGAGACAAATATTCATAATATGTAGGAAATATGGTATTTCCTTAAATCCTAAAAAATCTCTATTTGGTTTGGAGGAAGGTAAGTTATTGGGTCATATCATTTTGAAGGATGGCATTAGAATTGATCCGGACAGAATACAGGCCATCTTACAAATGCCTCATCCAAGAAATATCAAAGAGGTGCAAGCCTTCTTGGGAAAGATCAACTTCCTAAGGAGATTTATCCCAAACTTAGCAGAATTGATCAGATTGCTAAACAACATGCTAAAAAAGGATTCTAAGGTGAAATGGACTATAGAGGCAAATCAAGCATTTGAAGGCATCAAACTCGCCCTTACCCAAACTCCAGTCTTGACAAATCCTCAATTTGATAGAGACTTCATTATCTTTTCCTTTGCCTCTCAGCATACTATTGATGCTGTCCTATTGCAGAAAGATGATCAAGGGAATGAGAAACCAATTGCCTTTTTTAGCAGAGCCCTCCGAGATGCTCCTCTCAAATATCAGATAATGGAAAAACAAGCTGATGCTTTGGTTAAGGCCATCAAAGATTTCAGGATTTACATCCTATACTCTCATGTCATTGCCTATGTACCAAATGCCATTGTAAAAGATACATTAACTCAAGAGAATTTAGAGGGCAGAAGGGGAAAATGGATTGCTAACATTTTAGAATTTGACATTGAAATAAGACCTACAAAACTGATAAAAGGGCAAGTTTTGGCTAAACTAATGTCTGAAGCAAATTTCCAAGCCTTAGAAATAAATCAACTGGACAATGAGCCAGAGCTGGCAACTCCAAAGATCAATCCAGCCTTTGAACAATCCCCTTGGTATTCTGATATCTGCTATGTATTGCAAAACCTGTGTGCTCCCCCAGGATTGTCCAGAACTAAATGTAGGTTCTTAAAAATGAAAGCTTCAAGATTTTGTGTTATGGATGGTAATTTATTTTGGAAAAATCATGAAGGTATACTGTTGAATTGCTTGATTGAGGATGAAACTGACAACACTATGAAGGAATTTCATGCAGGTGATTGTGGTGGACATTTGTACTGGAAGTCCACTGTGGATAAGATACTAAGGGCTGGTTATTATTGGCCCACCCTCTTCTCTGATGTTAAAAATTTAACTACCTCATGCCACAAGTGTCAAATATTTGAGGGAAAGAGAAAATTACTGCCACTTCCTTTGAGGCTTATTGCAACAGAGAGGCCCTTCCAGCAATGGGGCTTAGATTTTATAGGGGAGATCCATCCTTCATCTTCAGGCCGGCATAGATGGATCCTCACAGCCATAGACTACTTCACCAAATGGATTGAGGCTATCCCATGTAGACAAGCAAATGATTCAATTATCATTCAGTTCCTGGAGAATAACATTCTATCTAGATTGGGTTGTCTTGACAAGATAATAACAGACAATGATGCTGCTTTCAGATCCAAGAAAATGGTGAACTTTTGCCACAAATTCCATATCACTTTGGGTCATTCTATTGCATACTACCCTCAGGGCAATGGCTTAGCTGAATCATCAAATAAAAGCCTTATTAATATCATAAAGAAGGTATTGGAAGAGAATAAGAAGAATTGGCATAAGAAGCTTGTGAATGCCTTATTGGCAGACAGGCTAACAACCAAGAGATCCATTGGGACCAGCCCATATGATTTATTCTATGGATTAGAAGCCAAGTTCCCCTCATCTCTAGGGATTCCTGTCATGAAATTACTCCAAGAAAGTCAAGCTGAAACCAATGACATGCAAAGAAGAATCAATCAAATAATATGTTTGCAGCAAACCAGAGACCAAGTTTATGGCAGAGTTCAAGTTCTACAAGAAAAGCTAAAGAAAGCCTTTGACAAAAGAACAAAAGCTGAAGATTTCTTCATTGGTGATAAAGTACTTAAATGGGATTCAAGAAGGGAAGATAAAGGAAAACATGGAAAATTTGATTCCCTTTGGGCGGGACCCTTTGTAATTCAAGCAGTGCAAGGAAATAACACTTATTTCTTGAAGAATTTAGATGACACTGAAGCTGAAGAGGGCCCTGTGAATGGCCGGATGTTAAAGCACTACTTTGACTACTTTCCATGTATATAGCATGATTTTCCCCCTGTACATATTCAGTTGTATATAGTATTTTCTTTCAGCATATAGATAGTCCAGTTTCAGCAGTGTTGTACATAAGCAGGAAAAGGCTTTTATTTCAGAAGTTCCACAATGGTGACAAATGTTAGTTTTGAAGACCAAAGAGAAAGCTTTCAGGTTTTGAGAAGAAGTCAAAAGCCAAGGCATTCTGACCTGCTGTTCTTGGTCTTTCAAGTAGAAAAACCATCCCCAAGTGGAGCCACTGTTAGCTACCTATACCAATAGGTTTCATTTTTCATGATTGGCAGGGAAAGTGCCAATATGATCTACTTTGGTGATGCAAAGATCTCATATTCTTGTGAAAGACACATATCTGCAGTTGGTTGATGCTGTCCTACTTCTGAATGGGTGATCCAACAGTATAAGCTGGGTCATGCCATGTTTCAATTTTTTGTTGTAGATTAGAGAAAGAAATCTGTCCAAACTGTTAAATCTTGGCAGATAAAGTAGTTAGGTAGAGAATGAAGGTTCCCAACTATTTAATCTGGGGCCTTGGAAGTAATAAGGCTAGCCTTAGATAGAAAATCAAAAGGAAAAAGCCAAAGGAAAAGAAAAGGCACATGAGGGTTTTCAAGTCTAAGTGCACCCTCCTTGAAGTAACAAAAAATGCTAGGCAATATAATGGGTAGGTAGATGGGGTTGCAGAAGCATGATCTATGACATTTCATTGGCCTAAGCAAAGGGAAACATGGGGTCAGTGCAGAACTTCCTATTCAGCAGTTTTGTAGCAGCAATATGAAGCATATCTAACTTCCCAATCATCCCCCATCACATTCCTTTCTAACATCCCAATACCACCTTTGCTCATGAGATAAATCAGATTCATGGATTGATCCATATTGCATAAAGAGCCACATTTCCTGTGTAAAATTCTTTTCATTTTGATCTACTCCCTAACTAAGTTTGTTTCCTGAAAACTTAGTATCTATCACTTCCCATCCACATTCCCCTCCAAAACTAACTACTAACTCTATCTATACTTAACTCCCTGTGTTTCCCCTTCCCTACTACTATAACACTATGGTGTATAAAACCCCAAAAATATGTATATTCCCTCCCCTTTGGCATTATAGCCCTATGTTCAAATTTTGGATAACCATGCAGAATCTAAGTCTGGTTCAAGACGCTTTGTTCAAAATCAGGGATTAAACTAACCCCACGTTGGTTTAATAACCTAAGCCCTACCCCTTTTTCCTTTTTACAACCCCTTTGAAATGTTTTACCCGCATTATTTGCGAAAAACCTTGTGAAAACCCACATTTTCTCCAACCCGCGCTATTTGCAATAAACATCAATAGACCCACTTTTTCCCCTTATCCAAAGTTCGGTTGTAATGCGCATTGAACACAAAAAACATTGAGAAAACCCATATTCTCTTTGATTTCCAAAGTCCCGCCCGGGCGCACATTTCAAGAAATATAATTGTTTATTCCCCGCCCTGCTGCCGTATCGTCCTATTATTTCTATAACCCGTCGACCGTCGGATCTGGGCTTTCCCATCCGACGGCCCATATTAATATCGGGCGGCCCCCGATGTCCGGACTTTACCTCCCAAAAAGTGTCAGAGGGTGACGTCAGGGCAGTGCCACGCGTCGCTCCTAGGTTATATCGGGAGGCCGCCTGCCAATACCACCCCCGTACAAATAGCGGTCCGAAATTACTGCTTACCACTTTGGTTTACCGCCTGCCCACGCCATGCCCACGTCATACCAAGTCAGCGCCGCGTCAGCGCCTGACCTGCTATCGCTCCGACCTGTCCGCCACCTCAGCAGTCCCCGTGGACCACTCACAAGCCGCCATGTCACCCTTCCGTACTTGACCCCACCTGCCGACGTTATTCAAAAAACGCGCCAATAACCCAAATTGTCCATATTTTCACCAAAATTCACGTTTTTTCTCATTTTTACCAAAAGAACTATTCTGCTCTCTGCATGCATTTTACGACCATTTCGCTGCAAACCTGCAGAATTCGATTTAAAGACCATGGGCGCCCTGAATTCGCCTGCATTTGCTACCATTTCCAGAAGTTCACCAGGTATTTATCCAAGTTTCCCTTCCGCGCCTGGTTTTTTCTATAATTCACCAAAACAAATGAAAAAAGGAGAGAGAAATCATTGTAATTACCAACAAATCCTCTGTAAACGCCATTTATCTTCAGCAATAAGATCGAATTCATCTACAGAAGTCCATATTGAGCCAAATTTCCATAAATCTACAGTTTCTTTGCGCATTCGCAAACTAAGAACCTCTGCTGCACAAATTCACCGGGAAAACAGCTCTTAAGTCCCAGCATTTGCTCATTGAACCTCTTTCAGGAGCATTTTAACTTGTCTTCACCCTAATTCACCCTGTTCTCTCTGCAAATTGCCCTGCTCTTGAGAAATTCACTACCCTGTGTTACTGTGCCCACAAAAACCAGTTCAAATTACAATTCAGAGTACCAAAACCATGGAAACACCAATTGCATTGAATGTTACACCTTTAAATGCCCCACACAGAGAGCTGGAGTGGCAGGCCCTGGCAGATAGAGATTACCAAATGATGGAGGTAGTTCTAATCAACAGCAAATATCAAATTCATTTACTCAATGAGCTGAAAGCAAAACACATCAATGGGACTCATATCCTGGGTATTTGGGACTCCTTCATTCCCATTTTTAGGCTTCCTCAGGTAAATGTCTTCCCAGACTTGATTCACCAATGCTCTGCCAATTATGACCCAACTCAAAGAGCTGTTCTCAATTCCTCAGGCTCTGTTTTATTCCATATCACCCCTGAGGCCATAAGGCAAATGCTGCACTTACAAACTACAAAGAAATTGACTCCTTTATCCATGATGGACCTGATAGATCAGGGAAGCAAGCTATCTAATGCCCAAATCACCAGAATTAATCAGCTATTTCTTGATTCAAGCTCTCAAACTGTGAGGTCTCCTCCTATCTCACATGTATATCTCAATGACTTGGGCAGGGATATGGTGGATATGATTAGTTATATCCTGGGTTACAGTTCTACTAAGTATATTGATGAAACCATTCTGGTTTTGATGGCCATGTTTTCTCCTGGAAGGCCTCCTTCAGTCTGCTATGATTATGCTACCTATATTGCCAAAAAAATGCATGAACAATTGATGAATTTGGATAGGGAGAGGGTGTTCAGATACACTTCCTATATTTACCATTTGCTCCTATTCAATCAGCATGACCAGTTCCCTTTTTCGGTCAAGAGATTAGATGCATAAGGAAATCAGAGGTCTGTGGTGTTTTGGTCTTCCATCTTCCATAGTGTGACTTTCTCACCATATAATTACTGTGAATTCATAGACCTTTTCATTCATCCAGCCATGTCCTTGCTATTGAGCTCACCTCCTCCCAGATTGACAGATGAGATGCAGAAGATTCTCCAGCTCTCAAAAGTCTACAACATTGGGGATTGGTACTTTTACCAAAATCATACAGTGATAAGAATATATGGGTGTGAGTTAGCCCCATACAGGCTGCCAAGTTATGTCCCCATGAGACTATTTGCCTTAGAGTATTTCAGACAGTTTGGAAATGCAGACGTGCTCCATTTCCACAGCAAGGGCAAGAAAGCACAGCTAAAAGTCAAAAACCAGCTGGGCCCATTCGTTTATAACAAAAGGGAAGAGGCATGGCAAGAAGCAGACAGAATGTTAATGAGCCTTAGGTTGCAAACCAGTTTCCTTTGGGTACCCTATGATCCCAATCATTTCATCAGCCTTAGAAGGGTCAAATATAGATTGGCTAGTTATGATCATATCATGCTGCCACATATTGAAAAATATGCCAATCAGTTGGAATGGAAAGAGGGCACCATAGAAGAAGCCATCACTAAAGAAGAGTTAGCACAAAGAGAAATTAAAAATATTGAAAAGCTGGCTGACTTGGAACTTTGTACACAGGTTTTCTCTCTCCCTTATACTCAATTTGGAGCAGCCACCTCATCTTCCATAGCTCCACAGCAAGCAGCTCAGACCACTACACAAGCAGCTAGCTCAGATAAAGGAAAACAAATACAGCAGGATCAGCCACCACCAGCAGTGCAGCAAGAGGAACAGCCTCAACAGCAGGAGGAAATGGCAGAAGCTCCTGGACCCACAGAGCAACAAATTCAAGAAAAGGTGCCCCAAACCCAACAAACAGCAGTGGAGACCCCGGTGCTCCAAACTCCAATCAATGAGGAAAGGGGTAGGAAGAGAGATAGACAGGAAGAGACTCCCCTCACCACATTAGCGAGCCAACAAGGGGAGAAAAGACAAAGGCTCAATCCATTCTCTGAAGAAGAGATGCCTATTGGTCCATCCATGGGTATGGGCCCCCCAAGCACTGAAGCATCAGCAAGTTCCTTTCAGCAGGAACTAGAGAGACCACTTGGAGGAGAAATCAGCTCCTCAGGGCAACAGAGAAGAGCAGAATCCGGGATCTAGAAGCAATTCATTGATATCAAAGCTAGGAATGAACCAGTGAGGCTCCAACTTTATAATTACTTGCTTAAGATGGCGCCCACCAACCAGCAGAGGCTCATGTCAGCATATGACATTGCTGAAGGAAAGATACCATGAGTCATTTCATGCTACTATGCTACAGCCACAGTCAGCTGCAGACTACATTAGAACAAACTTAGAAATGTTTGCAAAGGACATCCACCCAATGGATCAAATTGAGCTGCATAAGCAAACGGGCGAGATGGTCTACTCTACCCTTGCAGATAAGACACTTTTGGCCCACAAACTCCAAAATTCTCTCAATAATACCACTGTACAATTGGAATTGGAGAAAGCCTCCTCCCAGGCCAAAGACAACAGGATCAAGTCTTTGGAGGAGATCATTATAGAACTTCGGCATGACCCAAGTAATCCCAAAGCTGTGCAGGCACTAATGAAGAAGAATGAAGAAGACATTGCAGCTTTGAGGAAAATGGTTAAACTTCCAGCAACCCTTCACCCTCAAACAGAAGGTATTGCTCAGCAGAAAAAGGATGATGATGTAGTTGCCATGCTGTTGGCCCTACATAAGAGATTAATAGAAACAGAGGGTGCATTACAGGTAGCCCTGCAGCAGAGAGAAGGAGGCCAAACATCTCAACCCCCTCAGCCAGTGTTCAACCTTGAGGAGCCCCCTCAAATCATCACTTCTCCCACAGAACAGACAGCTGAAACAGGTCCAGCAACATCAGCACCAGCAACAACATCAGAGCAGGCTCCAAGCCTTGATATGCAGAAGATGATGAAGGAGATTCAAGTTCTAGAGGCCCAGATGGCAGAGCTGAATCAAACTAAAGAAAAATTGGCCACAATTAATGAAAAATATGATAAATCAAAGCAATATGTAGCTGAAAAAGCAAGAGAGGTGAAGGCTCTTAAGGAAAAGATAAAAGAACTGGAGAAAGAGCTCTCTCTTGACAAAGTAGTCGCAGAAATCAAGAAAGTCCTGTGGGCCAAAATTGGTCAATCCATAACAGACCAATGGCAATATATAGAGACCATTCATGAGCACATAGATCTCATAGGCAGAGCCCACAAGGAAAATCAAAAGGCCAGAGCAGCACTAGGCAATATGCCTGAGATAGCCAATAGGATGATCAATGTCCTTAACAACCGCACAGGCCCTCAGCTGGCAGCAATGGGTATCTCTAATAGAACTGATACCATCCTACTAATAAAAAGGGTGCTCACTTTGAGAACTCTTGTACAAACATTGGATAGAAGATGCCAAGAAATGCAAACAGAGGTGAACAAATTCGTGGAGAAATTTACAGTTTTGCATAACAGAGGCCTTCCCAGCTTACTAAACAGCGCAGGAAGGTTACTTTCTCATGAGAACTATGCCAAGAGGGTAAATACATTTGCTACCAATCAGATCACTGCAACATCAAGTGCCCCACAGGAAACAGGGCCTACATCTGGGCAGAGCCTCTATGACAAAATAGAGAACTTGTTTTTCATCATGAATGAGATTAGACATATGTTTGAAGTACCTCCAAATTATTACAAATATACTGAGGCAGATGAAACCTTAGGTGAAATTTTGAGACATCAGTTGCCTACTCAGGAATGGTGGGCGGGCATGATACAGACATTGCTATGAAGAAACAGGTTTTTTCACCATATTTTCTGTATCGATCACAAGTCAGCATGTTCAAAAAATTGATATATTCATTATGACTGAAGAGGAGTGGACAGAGCCAACTCAGCAAGCCAATTCGGCCACCAAAGCAACCCCGACAGAGGCAGATGAAACCTTGGTCAAAATACGGAGACACCAACTGCCCCAAGAGGATTGGTGGCAGGAAATGCTGCAAATTTTGCCTCAGTGATCTCAGCTGGTCAGTCCTAGTCAGCTTCAGCTCAGCCAAAGTCAAAGAGCAGAATTGGGATAGCGTACAAGGCAACCGAAAAGGGTGACTCAGCATAAAGATAGTGACAGCAAGCCAAGATATAGGAAACTGCGCAAATTTTGGGCAGCGCAGCTTCAGCCGACTCCATCGGTCACAAAGTCAACATTCTCTGACAGTTTTTGGCAGCTAATGCACTGAGCAGTTATTATAGCATTTACTTTCTTAGCTACAACCCTCCAGGAGTTGGCGCAATATTAACGATCCATTAACTCACCAACAAGATATTTTCGGATCAAAATTTTGTATATATACCTCCCCTTTGCAGTATATTGGGGTTGGTGATTTTCTCTCTTAAGGAATACATTGTATGTTTTCAGATGATCTAATACAAAAAGGCTGGAAAAGATCAACGTTTCTTGAATGTTTGATGTCCCAATGATGCTCTGTGTGCTGTTTCAGAATTCCTGTGTTGTCTAATGGAACAATAAGTTTTCTCACTCTACGTATTATTCTTATGTGTTTGTTCAAGTTATATGCATGTTTCACTAATCTAACCACAGAGAAAAAGAATAGTACAGGATATGTTCGATTACACCCTGTATTCAATCTCTGTTGTTGTAAATGTTTTTCTTCAGAATTATATCATGAACATGGATTCTTAATTGCTCATGTTTACATAAATTCTATAGATATGAATGTTATACAGGAAATTCTTCGCTGCTCCTGAGTAATATTCTCACTTCCCTTCATATCAGCTTACTGAAAGATCCTTAGTTGCCTTTCAGGCCCTGGTTACACCATATCCGTTCACAGACTTAAAGAATTGTTCCTTAGACACTTATCTGGCTCTGTAACATCATTATTGCATCGGTGCGGACATATTAAGCCATTAAACATCATTTGACTCCATGCCCAATGGCCGAGATCACCCTGTAGGCATACATCTGTTCTGACTGAAATCATCATCCAACAAAAAACTCAAAACAAACCCTCGAACATCATAACTAGCCTAAAATATTTTACAAACAAAGTTAAATCTGAAAGAGAGAGCCCTCTCTGGTTGCAGGTAGGCTAGAACCTATGGCTCAAAGATTGGTTAGTGGTTACCCCGGCTGTATTCCCTTGGGAGTCAAAGGGAACAACCTGGGTGTTAACACCAGGAAAGCCTCCTAGTGTTCAATATGATTATGCTACATTTATTGCTAATAAGATCCATGAGCAATTCATGAACCTGGAGAGGGAGAGGGTATTCAAGTACACCTCCTACATCTATCACTTGTTGGTTTTCAATCAGCCTGACAGCTTTCCGTTTACCCTCAAGAAGTTGGATGCACAGGGAAACAGAAGATCTGTGGTGTTCTAGTCATCACTCTTTCATCATGTCGCCTATTCTCCATACAGTTACTGTGAATTCATTGACTTATTCATCTACCCAGCCATGTCCTTGTTGCTGAGTTCTCCTTCTCCTAGACTCACAGATGAGATGAAGAAGATCCTCCAGCTTTCAAAGAGCTATAGCATTGGAGATTGGTACTTCTACCAAGACCATACAGTGATCAGAATATATGGCTGTGAACTAGCCCCATACAGGCTGCCCAAATATGTCCCCATGAGGATTTTTGCCTTAGAATACTTCAGGCAGTTTGGAAATGCAGACATGATCCACTTTCATAGCAAAAACAAGAAGGCACAGCTGAAAATCAAGCACCAATTGCCCACTGAAGAATGGTGGAGGAGTATGATAGAAACTTTACTTTAATGAATTAATTTTGGCCAAAGTCTTTGGTCAACTGCGAGTCAGCATTTTCAAATGACTCATGTATTAAATCTACCTGGAGGACAGTGACTAAGCACAGCTGGATAATACAGATGAGGTGTCCAATGCAGCAGTACCGTGACAGGGCAGCATAAAGGCGAGAATTCTCAAAATCAATGCAAAGGTGCTCAGCCGTCCCAATTTGCTCCAAAAGTCAAATACATCTGACAAGAATAAACAGCTGTAATCAATCTGCTTTAATAACAATAACTATTGTAACCACTACTTTTGAAAGTTGGTGAAGAGAGTTATGAGTCAATGACTCATCTTGGAGATATTTTGTAAAGTAATTTTGTATATATACGCCCTCGCTTGGCTTATTTGGGGTTGTTGTTGATTTCATTCTGAAGAGCTCCGCTGTATATTCGCAGAGTTTTAATACAAGAAGCTGATGGTTTTCTCAGTCTGGCTTTGCTTGGACATGTTGCGATGAGATTCTTGGCTGCTGCAGGATTCCAGTGTTATTTCATGATGCAATAAGTTTTTCTGAACCGTGTTAACATTTTCTTTGTTTACAGAACCTATCTATGCTCTATGTTTAGTACTCTTAGCAGTAGGGAAAAGGAATAGTTCAGGATTTGTCCATACAGACACCCTGAACTCAATCTTTGCTATTATTTATGTTTTCTTCAAAACTAGTTATGAATGTGAAACTCTTAAAAGCTCACATTTAAACTAATTTTCCATGGTGAAATCTGTCCAGGAATTCAAATTTGCTCCTGAATAGTATTCAGTTTTGCTAACAACATAGTGAAAAAATCTTAATTGCCTTTCATTGTCTGAATTCATAGTGTTTCTTTTCCTTAAATCAAAATGTTTGTTTCATGAATACCTATCTGGCTCTGCAGCAACACCATCATTATCACATGCCCCAAGTAATACTCAATCATGGACTCCAATTGCCCAATGGAATAAAATCCTTTGAATACTACATGCCCCTCTATCAAAAGTCATCTCACAACCAAATCTCAAACAAAAAATTCAGTACTTCATAGCTAGCCTAAAACCCCCAAAACAAAGCTAAATCAGAAAGAGAGAGCCCTCTCTGATTACAGGTGGGCTAGAACCTGTAATCCAAAGTTGGTTTGTGGTTACCTCGGCCGTATTCCCTTAGGAGTCAAAGGGAAAAACCTGAGTGCTAACAGAGTGAAAACCAAGCACAGTCTCGTCCCTGGACCATCGCACTGTCTCTTCCTGGCAACCTAGATGCATTGCACCTCCCATGTGTTGCAGGTGAGATGCATCCTTGTTTCCCTGTGTTATAGATGTGATGATTGACTAACACTATTTCTGCCTCCAGATTTTGGTTTTTTCCTCATTGTCTTTAGCTATATTCAGTAGTTTTGGTATCTGATCAATATATCTCTGTTGAAACCATCTTCCTTTGCATTATTCAGCCTCCATCAGAAGGAATTGTGAATGTTTTTAATGTATTTTTCATCATTTACAATTATCCTTTGCAAAAAGTAGCTTAATCAAACTGTCGTTTTTTTATTTGAAAGTCTCGCAAGTGTCATTTTCAGTCAAGAAAAGGAGTATCACAAAGTATTCCTCTTTTAGATAGTCGATTACACTTTTGCCATTGTATTTGATTTGGATCATTAGTATTTCAAGTGTCGAAAGAAGTTTTAAATTCAAAATTGTTAGTACTATCACTTTGAAAGAAGATAGTTCAGATCTATACTTTGTTTTCTTTTTGTCATTCTCACATTAAGGAAACTGAAAAGCAATACATGCATGTGCATTTGCATTAATACTACATGCTGAAGTTGACTTAGGAAAAGTGCATCTAGTGTGTGCTCTCTGCTCTATGTTGAAAGAATTTCATTTCTCTTTCCTTAGCAGCTAGGATTTTCATTGCAAAAAGAAAGTAAATGATTGTTTATCATCTTAGATGGCATATTTAGGAATTGTATATCTACATCACGTGGTGAACCTTAAAGGAAAACTTTGTAAGAAAGATCAACTGTAAAATAAACTTCAATGAACATAAAAACACTTTGGAACCTAATGCACAACATTTAGAAGTCTAGGCTAGAGACGTATTCCGGCGTCGTAAAGCCTGGTAACTATCTCTTTCATCGTAGGTTGGGTGATTCCTCCTCTTTGAGACGACAAGTGCTAGTACGGACTTGTGCTCCCATGTACCGTCAAGTATATATTGGGAGACCACAATAGGCTACATCCTTTATCCTTAGGAAGTTGTGTTTGCTACCCTATCGATCACACTACACTGAACATAGCATTCAGGAAGATTGACTGTCGTACCATAAAATGTATTCTATAGTTTTGCAATTGGTTTGGTAATCCCTCTGTCTAGATTTCCAGAGTAGTCACTTTCGTTCCTTTTCTGACTCCTTAAAAGAAAAGGTCCATCTCAGCACTTGTCACTTTAGGCTCATTAAAAATCAAAGATGACTAAAGTCATATTTAGCTTTTTCTCGACTCTTAAAAATTGAAAAAGCAAGTTGTGTCAAAGCGTCATAAAATTTATTTTAATTAGAATAACATCACTGTTCCATCGTTGGTCTTAGGTTGAGAAAATGGTGTAGAAATTTTTGAATAATATAACACTTATTCACAGAGATTATCCTGATTATACACTATTTGCGGAATGCATGCATAATACATAACCTCCTCTACGTTGATCATCAATTTTGCAGAATCAAAAAGCAATCGCATGTGCACATTGAAACATCAATCACACATATCAACACAATATATACTGGGGAAAGCATACAGCTGAAAACCCCCAACTATCTATATATTATAATGATAGAGAACATGTAACAATACATAGTACAATACTCCTCACAAGTACTCAGTACTATCTCCACCTGCTACACACAAACTAGCTCAGATCTAAACAAGTCACGGGTTCAAATCTCCTCTGCTGTCTACTTGCCTCTACTGCACAATCCACACTGAGAATAGTCTCATTCCAAGCTCATTTTCCCTTGGCTTGTACTACGCAATCCTCATTGGAAATCTCAATCAATGACTGTGCAAATCCCATGCATATCCAAACTGCCTGAAGTATTCTAAGGCAAAAATCCTCATGGGGACATATTTGGGCAGCCTGTATGGGGCTAGTTCACAGCCATATATTCTGATC
>Ga0115854_10187_pt1 | contig 14336 bp, 8 predicted proteins | sample InSIn2SAF170_FD_83868 | JGI IMG/M metagenome (GOLD analysis project Ga0115854, IMG submission 83868)
GTTAGCTCATAGCTCATCTTATCATCCTCAATCTGATGGGCAAACTGAGATAGTAAACAAATGTTTGGAAGGATATCTTCGTTGCTTTGTATCTGATAAACAGACACAATGGGTCAAATGGTTGCCTCTGGCTGAATGGTGGTATAACACTTCCTTCCATACAGCAACAAAAATGACCCCATTTATGGCACTTTATGGGTATCAACCACCATCCATCACATCATATTTAAGAGAAAATTCCAAGGTTCAGGCAGTGGAACAGCACATTGAACATCAACAACAAGTCCTCCAACTCTTAAAGGATAATCTCGTGTTGGCACAAAATAGAATGAAACAACAGGCAGATCAACATCGCAGTGAAAGAAGTTTTGATGTAGGTGATTGGGTATTCCTACGGCTACAACCATATAAGCAAATGTCCCTAAAGCAAGCTAAGAAGGATAATAAATTATCACCAAAGTATTATGGTCCATACAAGGTGTTGCAAAAGATTGGTACTATGGCATACAAATTGGAGCTTCCTGCAGCTTCTCGATTACACCCAGTTTTCCATGTTTCATGTTTAAAGAAGGTTATAGGCGACAAGCTCCCAGTTCAAACAATATTGCCAGAACTTGACGAGGAAGGAAAAATTATATTGGAACCGGAAGCAGTCACAGAAACAAGAACTCGACAGCTATGAAATCGATCAATTTCAGAGTATCTTATCAAATGGAAGAACTTATCGGCTGAAGATTCCACATGGGAGGATGAAAATTTTATGCAGAAGTATCCAGAACTACTCAAGCGTTGAGGACAACACTTTCTGAAGGAGAGGGGCATGTTAGGCCCCTATATTATTAGTACAACCCCTTATTTTATTAGTAGAACCCACTTATTATATTGTTGTACCCATGTAATGCCCATATTGTTACTATTACACCACATAGAAGCCCACTATTTTTATTATTGTGCCCTTAAATTATTATTGTTATGTAGGCTCTCATTATGTTATGAGCCCTTAGACTCCTATATATAGAAAGGAGGTATTTTCATTTGTATCATCAAAGAATTGTTCATTTGTGTAATGTAAAGGAGGTTGCCCCCTCGAAGAGGCTGAATTCTAAGGCGTTGATCTATCTTTTCTATCTTTTCTTGAGCTGGGTTCATAACACAATCATTGATATGAAAAGGAATCATGGAGAGAGTACTAGTGGTAATGGAGTTATACTATAACAAGAGAAAACCCTTCAAGCCTTTCTATCATAAGAAAATAGAAGGTAGTCATGGCCAGATTACATTGCATGCTCCACCTAATGAAGGGGCCTTAAACAAAGAAGAGCTAGCTCTTATTGCATCGCTCCTTAACAAAGAAGAACCTATACTGGAGGTTGAACCAGAACAAGAAGACAAGGAAGGATACCAAGTAGAAGAACCCACGAAGGAGGAAACCCAGATTAATGTGTTGTGGGATTTCCATAGTGATGAGAATGACATCGAAGGAGATAACATTGCAGAAATCAACGCTAATGAAATCCACGCATGAAGTAAAGGGTCATTCCCAGATACGACAAAGCCATCAAACCGAACAAAGCAAGATGTTTGCCCTGTGAAAGCATCCACTCCCAGAGTTCCTGTCAAGAATAGTAGGCCTAGCGGTCAACCCAAGAATGCCCCTATTGCAAGTCACCCAAAGAAAGAAAATGCATCTCCCACTGCAACAAAGGCTACTCAAGACGATAAACTCCCATATAAGAATGGAAAAATAGGTATGTTTCCTCTGCCATATCCTTTATAACATTGATTTCAATATTGTGGATGATCTCAAGAAGTCTAGGGCTAATATCACATATTTTGACTTGTTGAATTAATGCAACAAAGAGATTTGTTGTTGAAAGCTATGAATGAGCGGAACTACAAAACCCCCACCACCTTAAGCACCCAAACCAAGAAGCCAATGTCCAAACCTATTAGTACGACTAGCGCAGCCCAATACCATTAACTATGGAGGCCACGTCTAAAATGAATCGAAAGCCCCAAGATGTCAGTGCAGCCATGATAGGGAGGAAATCAAAATCTATGACTCCACCCTTCCTTATCACATTCGAAATCTTCAACATGAATGTGCATAATTGCTTAGTAGACTCTAATGCCTCATCCAATGTTATGCCTCACGTTGTTGCTAAGAGACTTCAAGCAATACCCGATAAAACTGAAACTCGAATTATGCAGTTGGACAGAACAAATGTGAGAGTTATTGGGGAGCTGAAAGATGTGTTGATTTGGATGGCTGCCAAGCCTCAATACACTCAAGTCATTAATATAGAGGTAGTGGATATACCTGAGGCTTATGGGATGCTACTTAGTAGGGACTGGTCATCAAATCTAAATGGATATTTCTTAACTGATTGGTCCCATATTTTGTGGCCTCAGAGGGGAAAAAGTGATATGCTGAGAGTGGATCAGGAAAGATACATGAAGTACGTGGTAACAGAACCAAACGACCCCAATGAACCTGTAATGTTCTATAACTCTATCCTTGGGAATTACAGCTTCGATGTTTATGCCACGGAAACTTGTTTTGGGGAGTGCCATGCACAAATAGTCAAGGATGCTTTGACAAACACACAGTTGGAAGAAATAATTAAACACCCCCATAATCCAACTGATGAATTACCTTGTATTATAGTAGATGATAGGACTAATTTCATAGGAAACAGTTCTTTTAGCGTAACATTAGAATTTATTTTTGGGACACTTCACTTTGATGACTCTAAATGTCTTGAAAGTGTAGGCGTTGGGAGCATTTTCATTGGCCCACTATGGAACCAATGCCTAATAGCTATCCGGTTGGACTGCGCATGCACTAGTAACACAATAGAACATGAAGGCTTGCTGAAAGGCCTGAGAAGAGCCATTGAAATGAATATAAAAAATCTCAGAGTTTTTGATGACCCACAGATAATGGTGAACCATGTAAAGAAAAAGATACACTACAGTCCGCCACACCTGGTGAGGTACCAACATGAGCTATGGAGTTTAATTGGCAATTTTGATTCTTTCAATGTCACATACATACCTCGAAAGTATAACCACAATTCTAATCTGATGGTTGCTATGGCTGTGAAACTTTTGCCTAATCTTAGATTAAACAAGAATAAATTTCATGTTGAATTGATTTTCAGATCATCTGTAACTGATAACATCTCAAATTAGCAGGTGCTCGAAGGTGATAATCAAATTTGTGAGTTCCTGCATTGTAAGAGAACATTCAGAAACATAGCCATTAACAAAAGGGAGATTGACAAACTTAGAAACGAAAGTGAAGACAAGGTGATATCTTTCATCGAGAAATTTATTTACTTTTCATCTCTCATGAGTGAGCCAACAGGTAAGCACACAAAATTACAACACTCATGGCTGAGCCCATTCCAAGCTATGGAAAAAGCTGGTCATGGAATTTACAGATTGAAAACCTTATAGGGAGAAACTGAAAAACTCCATGTTAATGGCCAGCATCTCAAGAGATACTTCCAATAGTCACCAAATGGTGGTTACTTCCTAAGTAGGTTAGATCCATTTTCATTTTTGTTGTTAGTTTAGTTACATTTCTGTCTTTCCCTTTCTTGTTTTTATGCGAGTTCTTTTTCTTCTTGTTTTCAATTTCAGCCTTTTTCAACCATCTGATTTTTGTCCTCCAGCCTTGTTTTCACCTCTCAAACCTCTTCAAATTGCTTTCATTCCCTGCCTTCGGATTTTACACCCCTTATTAACCTGCTCATCAGTTGATCATAATCCATCATTACCTTGCAATCAAACAGACTTTCAATCTGCCCATGAGAACTTGAAAATTAGCTATAGAATTCAAACCAAGCCACTCATTGGCATCTGTCGAGAATTGGGTGAGATCTATTGATAACCTGAATATCTGGAGCATGTAGGGGCATCTTTATAAAACAAGAATGTGTAACTACAGCTAGATTGGCATGGAGGGATGCTGCATTTTGAATAAATCCCACTCATACCTAGCATATACTTTCCTATAAGGTTTACAGTCATTCTCCATTAGTCCCATCCACCCACTAAATTTTCCAATACCTGTTACTCACAAGTAAACCTCCTTTCATGGGCTAAGCTCACTGTCATATACCCTGTGGCAAATATAATTGTGCTCTAGCCCTTGTGCCTGAAATTGGAAGGACTTATCTAAAAAGAAATGAAATGTCAAGTCCTTGTGTCAATCTGGAAGGATAGGTTGTTTGGGAAGCCGGTTAGAGTAAGGACTGTTGTTGGGCTCAGAGTACCAGTTGACACAGCAAGCCCAACCTTGCTTAAGCGGTTTAAAAATATGGCATGATCCATGATTGCACCCCACTGAACCAATGAAAATATAACACTGAAATCCTCATATAAAGTGCAAGATAAACATGTTTACATCAAGCTTGATGAGAAATAAAGAGTTTAGGTACACACCTAAACAGGTACGGACAGACCAGTAATAACCCCAAAAGGATTTTTGAAAGTGGGAAACAGGTAAAGGAAAGTCAATAAACCCCATAAAATGACCATTGGAGAATGCCTATCAGTCAGTAGAAGCTATTTGTCTTTATCCCATCTGAAGCAAGTAATATTGAAGTGGAACCCATGCTTGTCCCTCTGTATAGTTTTCATCTCAAGTTTATCTTAATACCCTGATGTGTTATTGATCCAAGGTTTATTTAGAAATAGAGATAACCGGTTCGCCCAACGGTTCGCCATTTGTTGTGGCCACAACCACCACCCTATTAAAACTTGCCCTGGTAGCAATTTTGAATGGGTCCCCCTAGAAGTTTAATATTCCACCTCTCCGAATGACCCATTTTATCTAGGATATTTTAACTCATTGCCAAGTCAAATCTTCAATTTCTAAATGGCCAAAATCCCCTTGAATAAGTCTCTATTGTGTGGTTCATTCGTGACCTAGTCTTGCCTTTCATTCACATCTTTCATCGGGATTTTTCTCAATCATCATAATCATTCATGGCACATTTATACTTGCACATATGATCACCCCTACCTGTACTATGGCCGTTTGCACTCTCAACATCGCAAAAACCCCCATCACATCATTATTCCCATTGTTGCCTTTCATAAGCGGCAACATTCAAAGCATGCATAAATCCCTTTTTTGGGGCCTATCGCAATTAACACGATGCATTCATGGCTTTCAGACCTGGCAGTATTTATTAACCCAAATTCATAAATTTCGGGTCCAGAGCCCCGTCGCACATCACATATTCATAGAGCCCGGGCCTTATGCACAATACACGCAGTGACATGGCAGACTCACCGAACCTTTCAAATGTGATATATATGTATTTTCGGGTCCAAAGCCCCACTGCTTATCGCTATCAAGGAGATCCCGGGCTTTTATATAAGGCGCTCCACTGTCTTTCAGACCCATCGATCATTATGAACTCAGGCATGTATTATTTTAAGTCTGGCCTTACGGCCGGATGCGGGTTTTCCCGTATAATCTTGTATCTTGCGAAAAATGTTAAGGTCGGGGCTTTTCAAAGAAAATCATACATGGCAGACCCGGCAAGCCTATCAAATATGACATGTATATGTCAGGTCCAAGGCCCCATCGCATATCGCAATTGGCCAAGGTCCAAGGTTTATATATATATATATATATATATATATATATATATATACATACAACACGCCTTGTTAACCGGACCCACCGGCATTATCAACCACAATCTATATTCATTTTGGGTCTAGCTCCCCAATCGCATATTGCATACTGGCGGAACCCGGGCCTTATACACAATACGCACCATGATATGCTAGACCCGATGATGTTTATAGGCCCGATATATAAAATTTGAGGTTCGGTCTTAGTGATCAAGGCGGGATTTTCTTTGTTTTCCCGTGTTTTCCAAATTTCCTGAAATATCAAAGGGATTGGGTTTTCAGTATAGAAGGCAGGCTTGTGGAGTCCCAATAGTGTAATTACACATCAGGGAAATGAAAAGCATGGATATTGCGACCCGCAGAAGGGCTAATGCCCGATTGCGATTATGTGAGGCCCTCAAAAATGGTGTCAAGCCTATGGGTTAAGCAGGAAAATTGTGTATTACATGTAATTTTGTGCGTAAATCCCTTTTATTTCACTCTTGTTCCTGTGGTGTTCAATGAAGGTATTATTTTTATTTTGTGAGCAAGTTGGACAGATTCATTGCAATCATTGCTAATATCAATCATTTCTGCAAGTAAATTCAAGCGGGCCCAATAACGAAGAAAACAATGCATATCAAGATGACACCTATGCACCATTGGTGTCGAGGTACCAAAGATGCAGTCTGTGGAAAGGGAGATGAACCGTCGTAATGCATGATGAAGGCTCGCTCCATGCCAAGGGAAGCACAGCGCCAATCCCTCAATATGTCATTCCTTCCAGAAACACCTCAAATCGGGCTAGATGTGGGTATGATGAGAGTAGCTTCTTCAGTTTCCTTCAAATAAACGACAGATAAAGATAGCCACCCCGCAGGTGCTAAGAAATGATATGCAGTCCTCCCCTGTTCCAATGGCATCCATCCATTTCCCCAGGAAGGAGAACGCTCCACCAAGGGTGACCTTGGTGTGTCTACAGTTTCACCCACTGTTCGCATTTGTATATGCTGGTATGTGTAACGACAAGAGGGGAACTAAAAGGTCATGGAAGGGCCAGGGTCATTCAAGGTTGCATAAATATTACCTCTGGATAGGAGATAAGGGCTTCTTTGGCTTGGAGAAGAACAATTTTGATTTATCGTGAATAAATGGGACTGTTTGGTTCAAGGAGGAGCCATAGTTTCAGAATCATTGTATTGTTTTGGATCAGAGTGTCATTGCTGGCATGAATGTAAATGTGATTTGTGTTTATGCATATTGATGACTTATAGTTCACTATTAATCTTTTTAAATTGAATGTGATTCAGTTTCATGGCTAACTTGGGAATGGTCTCTAATTTGAAACTATGTTAAACATCAATTGCAAGTTTTAATTCCATGGAAGAATGTGGATTCCTACATGAGTGATTAGATTGAAATTTGGCTTTAATACAGTCTTTTCCAGCTACGAATTCAGTGATTGATTCATTTGGACTTGAATTTATGCATGATGTTTAACCTTCTTTATCATGCTCCTGCAAAACATATGTGTGATGCTTAAACCTCTATATTATGCTCCTGCATGATAGATTAGGATACCTAGGACTAGACTAGAATAGTTAGAAGTAGTATAGATAGGATTTAATACATAGAGGTTAATTGTTTTATCTTTTTTGATCTAATTGAAGTCTTCTTACCTGGAAGCAATCTTTCGACATGTTCAAACAGTTTACGAGGTCCCTTAAAACTCGTCGGAACTAGCCATTCCAAATGAAATCAGGTCTAATTGGGGCTTGTGATCGGGTTAGTTCCCTTGTTGGCATCTTGCACATTTTCCATGTCAACAATATGATTCTTAAAAGGCCATTGATGAGAGGAAAAGAAAATTCATGTCACTAGATAGGATGAAGGAGTTGAATGAAACCCATGATAAGAGGGAGTAGGATTCTTTAATTCAATCTCTCCCTATAAATCTCTTTTTGGGCTCCTAGATCCTGCATAGAATATGACTACAATACATTATAGGATGTGGTTTGACATCATTAGAAACAAGATCTCGTGACATCATCACGAAGGTGACTGGATTCACAAGTATAAGTAAGATACCTCATTCATCAAATTAAGGCAAGTTGAAGGAAATAACTTTGTGGAACTCAAAAATTTAAAGAAGGATCATCATTCAACAAAAGGGAAACATATGTCGGCTAAGGATCTTTAAGATCCTCAAGATTCTTTGATGGAATCTTCACTAGAAGATTCACTGGTCCAGGGATGAAGCAAGTGTTTTAATAGAAACTAGATAACTTGTGGAGTTCATGGTTGATGATGATGTAAGAGAAAGGGATTGAAGATATTTCAATCAAGAAAATCGTTGAAGAAGCCTGGACAACTAAAAGATAAAATGAGGTATGTATACTTGTATTTAATTTTATAATATCATGTTGTATGGTTGCAGGTAATATGGATCAATAATTTGATCTTAAGAACCATGATCGAAAGGAAAAGGATATCCTCATCTGAAAGGATGCAGAAAGGCATAAGTCACACTAGATGAAATCAACATAATATATCCTCATATGAAGTATGAGGTGGTTGACTATGATTACAGAACTCTTATTAGAAACCCCCAAGAATGGAATGTGTGAAGAAGGAAGAGAGAATAAATTATGTGTTAATTTTAGGTGTGTTCTATGCTTAGAGCAATTTATTTCAATTTTCATAGTTAGCTCAATAGCTTTTCCATATTAGCAATCACATCAGTATTAAAGTAAATTGCAGATAGAACATAGACATAAATCGCAGAAGACAAGCCAAGACAAGAGGACACAAGATGTGGCGCTAGCCAAGGAGAAACCCCAATGTGAGGAAACCCTTAATCGATTCTTCTTATATATTCTTCAATAGTTCAACAAAGAGAGAGAGAGAGAGGTAGTACATTTACAATAGAAGTCAACACTTTGAATTATCTAGATAAGAGCATAGATCATCTCTAAGAAGATGATACATGAGATCAATTGAAGACATGTTGCTTCAACTGACTCTCCAAGGTGACTCCTTCACCTATCATTGTGTTTCATCTCATCATCATGTTGCACTCATGGTGCACCCTCTTAGTGTCGGTCTTGAGCCCTCCATCAGTGATCAAAAGCTCTTTGCATTTGCATAGGTAGGTGTCTCATCAGTGTCAGTTTTGCATCCTGTTAGGCATGCCATAAAACTGATGGAGGAGCTGGTCCTTGTTCCCCTCTTGGATTTGCTGGATCAGGTCATATCAGTTAATGAGCTTGTTTCAAACTTGTCTTGTTTTGTCTTGAGGTCCAAGGTCCTAGGTCTAGGGTTTTGGTCAAGTGTCACAGCAAGGTCATGAGTCTGAAATCCATGAGTGCCCAGCAAGCCAGAGAGAGGTTTGTAAATATGTTTCATTGATATTTTCATCATGTACAGTTCATTTTTAACCTTGGATTTAAAAACTTTGTTTTTAAAGCCAAGGTCATGTCAATTTTGTAAAAGATAATGAAATTTCAAAAAGTCTTCAAAATGGCGGCAATAACCCTGGTCCCCTCGCCGGTCCATCAGATGGTCTACCTGCAAAAACAATGAAGTCAAAGCACTTAAAAAGTCAAATTCAGGACAAAAAGGAAACCAAAATCAGTGTTAAAAAAGTGTTTAGAGAAAACATTAGAGAATGGGTGTGGTAAGTGAATATTTTTTTTTTAAATGAAACCTATAAAGAACCAAATTCCCTCCTTTCACCCTCATTGTGCATTCAAAGAGCTTGCCAGAGAGTTTGAAAGGGTGAAGGAGTGAAAGGAGGAGAAACGCTGCAAATTTGGCCAAGTGACAGGCGCGCGACCCGTTGAAGGAGGTGCGCGACCTGTTGGGACGGGCGCGACCCGTCCAGCGCACTCTAGCAGAGAAAATTTACAACGGGCACGACCCGTTGGGCAGTGCGCGACCCGTTGGGCGGCCTGCGCGACCCGTCAAGCAGAACACTTCCAAATTTCCTTAAAAACTTCCAAATCGCCCTCTAAGTTGCAAATTGGATCGAGGTAGGGTCTTTAACCTTGGATTGATTGATTAATGGTGATGATGGGTCTTCATATATATATTTATGCCACCAAGAATGGGATAAAGACAAATAGCTTCTACTGACTGATAGGCATTCTCCAATGGTCATTTTATGGGGTTTATTGACTTTCCTTTACCTGTTTCCCACTTTCAAAAATCCTTTTGGGGTTATTACTGGTCTGTCCGTACCTGTTTAGGTGTGTACCTAAACTCTTTATTTCTCATCAAGCTTGATGTAAACATGTTTATCTTGCACTTTATATGAGGATTTCAGTGTTATATTTTCATTGGTTCAGTGGGGTGCAATCATGGATCATGCCATATTTTTAAACCGCTTAAGCAAGGTTGGGCTTGCTGTGTCAACTGGTACTCTGAGCCCAACAACAGTCCTTACTCTAACCGGCTTCCCAAACAACCTATCCTTCCAGATTGACACAAGGACTTGACATTTCATTTCTTTTTAGATAAGTCCTTCCAATTTCAGGCACAAGGGCTAGAGCACAATTATATTTGCCACAGGGTATATGACAGTGAGCTTAGCCCATGAAAGGAGGTTTACTTGTGAGTAACAGGTATTGGAAAATTTAGTGGGTGGATGGGACTAATGGAGAATGACTGTAAACCTTATAGGAAAGTATATGCTAGGTATGAGTGGGATTTATTCAAAATGCAGCATCCCTCCATGCCAATCTAGCTGTAGTTACACATTCTTGTTTTATAAAGATGCCCCTACATGCTCCAGATATTCAGGTTATCAATAGATCTCACCCAATTCTCGACAGATGCCAATGAGTGGCTTGGTTTGAATTCTATAGCTAATTTTCAAGTTCTCATGGGCAGATTGAAAGTCTGTTTGATTGCAAGGTAATGATGGATTATGATCAACTGATGAGCAGGTTAATAAGGGGTGTAAAATCCGAAGGCAGGGAATGAAAGCAATTTGAAGAGGTTTGAGAGGTGAAAACAAGGCTGGAGGACAAAAATCAGATGGTTGAAAAAGGCTGAAATTGAAAACAAGAAGAAAAAGAACTCGCATAAAAACAAGAAAGGGAAAGACAGAAATGTAACTAAACTAACAACAAAAATGAAAATGGATCTAACCTACTTAGGAAGTAACCACCATTTGGTGACTATTGGAAGTATCTCTTGAGATGCTGGCCATTAACATGGAGTTTTTCAGTTTCTCCCTATAAGGTTTTCAATCTGTAAATTCCATGACCAGCTTTTTCCATAGCTTGGAATGGGCTCAGCCATGAGTGTTGTAATTTTGTGTGCTTACCTGTTGGCTCACTCATGAGAGATGAAAAGTAAATAAATTTCTCGATGAAAGATATCACCTTGTCTTCACTTTCGTTTCTAAGTTTGTCAATCTCCCTTTTGTTAATGGCTATGTTTCTGAATGTTCTCTTACAATGCAGGAACTCACAAATTTGATTATCACCTTCGAGCACCTGCTAATTTGAGATGTTATCAGTTACAGATGATCTGAAAATCAATTCAACATGAAATTTATTCTTGTTTAATCTAAGATTAGGCAAAAGTTTCACAGCCATAGCAACCATCAGATTAGAATTGTGGTTATACTTTCGAGGTATGTATGTGACATTGAAAGAATCAAAATTGCCAATTAAACTCCATAGCTCATGTTGGTACCTCACCAGGTGTGGCGGACTGTAGTGTATCTTTTTCTTTACATGGTTCACCATTATCTGTGGGTCATCAAAAACTCTGAGATTTTTTATATTCATTTCAATGGCTCTTCTCAGGCCTTTCAGCAAGCCTTCATGTTCTATTGTGTTACTAGTGCATGCGCAGTCCAACCGGATAGCTATTAGGCATTGGTTCCATAGTGGGCCAATGAAAATGCTCCCAACGCCTACACTTTCAAGACATTTAGAGTCATCAAAGTGAAGTGTCCCAAAAATAAATTCTAATGTTACGCTAAAAGAACTGTTTCCTATGAAATTAGTCCTATCATCTACTATAATACAAGGTAATTCATCAGTTGGATTATGGGGGTGTTTAATTATTTCTTCCAACTGTGTGTTTGTCAAAGCATCCTTGACTATTTGTGCATGGCACTCCCCAAAACAAGTTTCCGTGGCATAAACATCGAAGCTGTAATTCCCAAGGATAGAGTTATAGAACATTACAGGTTCATTGGGGTCGTTTGGTTCTGTTACCACGTACTTCATGTATCTTTCCTGATCCACTCTCAGCATATCACTTTTTCCCCTCTGAGGCCACAAAATATGGGACCAATCAGTTAAGAAATATCCATTTAGATTTGATGACCAGTCCCTACTAAGTAGCATCCCATAAGCCTCAGGTATATCCACTACCTCTATATTAATGACTTGAGTGTATTGAGGCTTGGCAGCCATCCAAATCAACACATCTTTCAGCTCCCCAATAACTCTCACATTTGTTCTGTCCAACTGCATAATTCGAGTTTCAGTTTTATCGGGTATTGCTTGAAGTCTCTTAGCAACAACGTGAGGCATAACATTGGATGAGGCATTAGAGTCTACTAAGCAATTATGCACATTCATGTTGAAGATTTCGAATGTGATAAGGAAGGGTGGAGTCATAGATTTTGATTTCCTCCCTATCATGGCTGCACTGACATCTTGGGGCTTTCGATTCATTTTAGACGTGGCCTCCATAGTTAATGGTATTGGGCTGCGCTAGTCGTACTAATAGGTTTGGACATTGGCTTCTTGGTTTGGGTGCTTAAGGTGGTGGGGGTTTTGTAGTTCCGCTCATTCATAGCTTTCAACAACAAATCTCTTTGTTGCATTAATTCAACAAGTCAAAATATGTGATATTAGCCCTAGACTTCTTGAGATCATCCACAATATTGAAATCAATGTTATAAAGGATATGGCAGAGGAAACATACCTATTTTTCCATTCTTATATGGGAGTTTATCGTCTTGAGTAGCCTTTGTTGCAGTGGGAGATGCATTTTCTTTCTTTGGGTGACTTGCAATAGGGGCATTCTTGGGTTGACCGCTAGGCCTACTATTCTTGACAGGAACTCTGGGAGTGGATGCTTTCACAGGGCAAACATCTTGCTTTGTTCGGTTTGATGGCTTTGTCGTATCTGGGAATGACCCTTTACTTCATGCGTGGATTTCATTAGCGTTGATTTCTGCAATGTTATCTCCTTCGATGTCATTCTCATCACTATGGAAATCCCACAACACATTAATCTGGGTTTCCTCCTTCGTGGGTTCTTCTACTTGGTATCCTTCCTTGTCTTCTTGTTCTGGTTCAACCTCCAGTATAGGTTCTTCTTTGTTAAGGAGCGATGCAATAAGAGCTAGCTCTTCTTTGTTTAAGGCCCCTTCATTAGGTGGAGCATGCAATGTAATCTGGCCATGACTACCTTCTATTTTCTTATGATAGAAAGGCTTGAAGGGTTTTCTCTTGTTATAGTATAACTCCATTACCACTAGTACTCTCTCCATGATTCCTTTTCATATCAATGATTGTGTTATGAACCCAGCTCAAGAAAAGATAGAAAAGATAGATCAACGCCTTAGAATTCAGCCTCTTCGAGGGGGCAACCTCCTTTACATTACACAAATGAACAATTCTTTGATGATACAAATGAAAATACCTCCTTTCTATATATAGGAGTCTAAGGGCTCATAACATAATGAGAGCCTACATAACAATAATAATTTAAGGGCACAATAATAAAAATAGTGGGCTTCTATGTGGTGTAATAGTAACAATATGGGCATTACATGGGTACAACAATATAATAAGTGGGTTCTACTAATAAAATAAGGGGTTGTACTAATAATATAGGGGCCTAACATGCCCCTCTCCTTCAGAAAGTGTTGTCCTCAACGCTTGAGTAGTTCTGGATACTTCTGCATAAAATTTTCATCCTCCCATGTGGAATCTTCAGCCGATAAGTTCTTCCATTTGATAAGATACTCTGAAATTGATCGATTTCATAGCTGTCGAGTTCTTGTTTCTGTGACTGCTTCCGGTTCCAATATAATTTTTCCTTCCTCGTCAAGTTCTGGCAATATTGTTTGAACTGGGAGCTTGTCGCCTATAACCTTCTTTAAACATGAAACATGGAAAACTGGGTGTAATCGAGAAGCTGCAGGAAGCTCCAATTTGTATGCCATAGTACCAATCTTTTGCAACACCTTGTATGGACCATAATACTTTGGTGATAATTTATTATCCTTCTTAGCTTGCTTTAGGGACATTTGCTTATATGGTTGTAGCCGTAGGAATACCCAATCACCTACATCAAAACTTCTTTCACTGCGATGTTGATCTGCCTGTTGTTTCATTCTATTTTGTGCCAACACGAGATTATCCTTTAAGAGTTGGAGGACTTGTTGTTGATGTTCAATGTGCTGTTCCACTGCCTGAACCTTGGAATTTTCTCTTAAATATGATGTGATGGATGGTGGTTGATACCCATAAAGTGCCATAAATGGGGTCATTTTTGTTGCTGTATGGAAGGAAGTGTTATACCACCATTCAGCCAGAGGCAACCATTTGACCCATTGTGTCTGTTTATCAGATACAAAGCAACGAAGATATCCTTCCAAACATTTGTTTACTATCTCAGTTTGCCCATCAGATTGAGGATGATAAGATGAGCTATGAGCTAAC
>Ga0115854_10189_pt1 | contig 14301 bp, 12 predicted proteins | sample InSIn2SAF170_FD_83868 | JGI IMG/M metagenome (GOLD analysis project Ga0115854, IMG submission 83868)
ATAGAAATGCAGAAAGAGAATGCAACAAGGCCGATAATAAACCAGACTGTCGAAAATACGACATTATTGGAAACCAAGAACACCGCCAAGGCGTTAACAGTGACAACAGGGACTATAGGGGATGCTACAGACCAATACCAGTATTATGGCGACCAACTCATAAGGAATGGCGACGGCGCCAAGTTCCTTGCAGGTGAGTTCGAGGTGCTTAATGACGACACCATCAAGGTCGATGAAGGCGCAAGAAATGCAAGGCTTGGACTGGATGACATGAACACCGGAGCCGCCGAGAAGTAATTGAAGAAATTGAAACTCACGCGAGGAGGAGAACTGAAGGATATGCTGACCTTAATATGGATATGAGAAAGAAGTTAGGGAAGCAGTGGGACTTTTAAAGGTCTTCCTACTCGATCACGAAGCAGACATCTTGACTCCTAGAATAAACCAGTGACCGAGTAGGAAGTCATATCTTTGGGCTTTGTAACTTGGGCATATTATTAATTACGCAAATGTATTTATCATAAACTACGTTTCTCCATAGTTAGAATATGTTTTTAGAATGAACTACATAGGTATTATTTGCATCATGCGAACAAAAAACAATAGATCACATCCTGTATGGTTAGTTGGAAGAAGGAATTGGATTATTAGGGTGTGTTGTCACATCCAAAGGGAACTTTGCGAGCATTCCCCTCGCTTCCTGAAATAGAAGGAAGAGGATAAGGTTTGTAATGGATAGTTATAGATAGATGGTGGGTACGAATATCTTCCTCTTCTCCTCTTCTAAACAAAATACCTTGAGAGGAGATTATTGCAGCACGCCCCTTCCTGTTCAAACTTGAAAACATATGTTGAATAAAAGCAAAATCAGCTTTTCCTTGAGCAGGTGGTATTCCAAATCTGAATCTGTCGTAAGGATCTCTTGCGGCAATTTTATTGTCCCAATCCATACTATACCGTTATTTCTTAAACTTGCAAACTTTTTGTAAATTAAAAATCTGCTTGTAGGTTTTCCATGTCGCCTCACCTCTACTCAGTCAGAATATCTTTTACATACTGTTTGAGATCTTGATTTGCAATAGGCTTTCTAATAAAATAGTTTGCATTGGATTTAGAAAAAACTTGTTTTCTAATGTCTTCATAATACATTTCTCCTGCTGTTAAAAAACAGACCTTGACTTTATCATCTAGTTTCCTGATTTTATAATAAAGTTCAAAGCCATTCATCCTTGGCATTGCTATATCAATCATTATTAGATCATACAGTCCAGATCTAAAATTATCCAGAGCCGAAAAAGGGTTAGTGAATGAATCTACTTTTAGCCCAGCATCAGACTCTAATATCATTCTAAATAGCATTGCAGTGTCGTCTTCATCTTCCACGAGCATAACTCTTTTGTCTTTAGCGGAAGTATTGTTATTGTGTTCTACTTGATTTCCTTGTATAGACTGGGTTTGCAGATCAAAATTCCTAAAGGAGTTAAGTTTGTTGTTCATAATTGTTCTATCGTAATTTCTCCATGCTATGTAATGGTAATGGCTTACAACTTCTTGTTCTTGTTCATCTAATTTGTTAGCATTTACCGAATACAAAGCATTCAATCACCTTTCACTTATTACATTTTTTAGATTAATTTTTGTTGAGTATCATAGTGTTAAATCATATTCAATAGTTATTGCTCAGCGGGATTGTTGACTAGAGTTAATATGACAAATAGAGGTTATGTTGAAGAATGAATATACATACAGGAAACACTGACCCTGGATTCAGTTAACAATAGGTTAGTTAATTATGAAAATATTGGTAGTTCAGAAATGAGTTCGCTTTCAGGGGAGGATAATTACTTGGAAAGCAGTATTCTTCAGCGACAGGAAAGCGAATTGCAGAAGCAAAGTGAAGAAAAACTATCACCATTTACCAGACGAATCCTAATAGTAGACGATAATCCAGACATTGTATTAACATTCAAAAAGGCCTTTGAAGAAGCAAATCAAATTTGTGGCAAGAAAATTTCTTTCCACGTTAACGCATATAATGATCCTCTTCTGGCTCTTTCTGAATTCAAACTTGACTTTTATGATCTAATGCTAGTTGATATCAATATGCCTAAAATGAATGGTTTTGATTTTTGTGTAAAGATACTAGATTTAGATGCCAATCCTAGGGTTTGCTTCATTTCTTCTGGTCTGATTAATCAGGAAGCATTAAGAGAACAGTATCCATCGTTGAGTATTGGTTGTTTTATCAGAAAGCCTGTTACAATGGAGAATCTAGTTAAAAGAGTAAAGGCGGAATTGGAGTAAATGTCTTAATGTTAGCAATTACCGCTGCAGTACCAACCAGTTAAGAACGCAGGTCAATACTATAAAGAATAGTATGGGTTGTTAGCAAGCAATATACCCTTAGAGGAACAGGTAATAAAATAAAGGGGTTATTGACCTTCCATCATTTCTATCCTGATATCTTTTTCTCTTTCTTGTCTGAGTTCTTCCAACCACCACCATTTTCTTGTAGCTGAATTTTTCTTGTTTCCATAAACCGTTCGGTCAAAACCAAAATATCCCAAGACTGTTTCTGCGGCATCAAGTATCATCTCTCTGTACTTTTCCTTGTCGTAACTAAAAGCTACTTCAGTATTACATGGATATGTATTCTCTACGGGTACAACTCTACAAAGAGGGTTCTTGTGCTGTGAATCTGTGTAGATGTATTTGATAGTATCTCCCTTAGAAGGATGCTTATCCTCTCCACTTAGTTGAATAGCAGTACTAACATGTGGAAACAAGCTTCTATATTTCTGGATATTCTGTCCAAGTAACTTTGAGATTACAAGATCATCTTTGGTGACTTCATTACCACCTACTGTAATCTTGTCGATTGTCAGTGAGACAAGAAAGTAAGCGTGCAATACACAACACTGAGTTTAAAACACTTATTAGCACGGGTGGCAGGTATACTTTAATGTACCCAACCAAGGCGCAGTGTTCTTCATTAGCTGCTTCTATCCTCTTCTCTACTCTTTTCTTGAACCTTGCATACGCACAGGGCCCGGACTTTGAGCTGCAAGAGATCAAGCCCGGCGTGTATGTAGTATCAGCAGGCGGGTCCAACTCGATGTTCTTGGTAAATGAGGAGGGAGTCATTGTGGTCGACGCGCCGCAAGCGATAGGTGACAAGATATTTGCAGCAGTGTCAGAGGTCACAGATAGGCCTATCACTCATCTGATATACAGTCATGCCCACAAAGATCACATAGGCGCTGCTAACCTGTTTGAAAATGTCACAATAATCGCTCATAATGAAACCGCTAAAATTCTCACTGGAAGAAACGACACGGATAGGCCGGTGCCGGACACGAATTTTACTGGGGAGATGAACCTACAAATAGGCAACCAAAGTCTCCAGCTCCTGTATCCTGGGCCATACCACCAACAGGGTAACATCTTTGTTTATCTTCCTGAACACAGGGTTCTGATGGCAGTAGACCATGTTGTGCCCGGCGGCGTCCCGTGGAAGCACCTTGCTAATACTCCGAACGTCCCTGCCTTCATCAAATCGATTGACCAAGCATTGGCTTTGGACTTTGACGTTTTCGTGGGGGGACACGGCCAGACCGGGACAAAGCAAGATGTCTCAGTACAGCAAGAGTATGTAGCCGACCTGCGCGAAAACGCCATGGCGGCCATAAATCAAGTCAATCGCACAGAGGTCACTCAAGGTATAAACGGGAGTAACGCTATGACCGAGGCATACTTTAACGCCCTTACAAAATCGTGCGCCGACAAAATGGATGCAGAATGGCAAGGTAAGCTGGAAGGGGTAGGTGTTTGGACAGATGAGCACTGCGAAAAGATGATAATTAGCGCAAGAGTGGATTAGCTTACTCATTAGCTCTTCACTTACTCTTTATACACACAAAACTAAAAGCTAACTTTCCCTTACTGATAGGTAGTTTCTAGATATGCTAAGCGTGAAAATAAAGCACCTCGAAAAATCAAGCACGAAGAAATGAAACATTTGAGCACACAAATGAAGCAGCAGCAAATCGAATGGCGTAGAGCCAAAGTCCTCGAGTTATCATCGCAAGGATACAGCGAAAGGGAGATAGCAGAGAAGCTGCAACCTTTGGCACCTGGTAGAAGAAATAGTGGTGAGGGTTCAGTTCTAGTGCGGATAACACCAGAGAGAATAGTAGGAGAAAAGAACACAGCGAGTTGGGAATAAAGTCTTATTATGATGGATATAATTTACATACACTTCTATAGTCTATGGATATGACTTCGCTGTATGAAACAAATACCTCAAATCAGCCATCAGATTGTGTTCTTGACTTTATTTGATTTAAATGAAGGTAAATGTTTTTGAAGGTAAATATCAAAAGACATGCTTGTACATTTAGTAATGCGTATTTTCCTTCCTCATAATGAATTCCTAGTTGGGTATCTAACTATTTTATAAAACATAGGTAAACAAATACTAGAATTAAACTTGTCGAGATAAGCCCTATTCCAACTAGTTTATGGCTTTTCACCCAGTTATTTCTAATAGGTATCTCAAAATCCATTAATCCAGGTCCTCTTTGAGTGGATTCTTGTATATTATATGCATGCCTCTCTGGATCAGCATCATCCTGAATCCCTTCAGTTAGAACTAGGCCAATTACCACATACCATCTCTCCTGAATCAGGATTTGTGATAGTCGTTTGCATTCTACCACATATTGAACACTTTACAGACTCTGAGTTTGGCATTATTTTCTTTCTATTAATGAGTGAAAGTGAGAGAGAGCTGATGCTGCATCGGAGTTATATAGGTTAGTTTTTCACAAACCACGACCGCAATGATAAATAGTAGATTTTGTAATTAATAAGGCCAACATTGGAGTTAAGATTGCAATTTTTATAGGTATCAGTAGTAGTTAGCCACGCAGGCTTTTGTTAACTAAGCATACTAACTCAATATTCTAATCCTTGAATTATATTATATATAATCTTCTCTTATGATGCATTATTTGACAGAAAGGTATATCTAGTTACCTCAGACCTAACAGCATGGCATTAGAAAGCGTTGTTAGATATGAAATCTGTCACGAGAACACTCTGGCTGTATGTAAATGTCAAGGCCATGTAAATATTAAACCGATTTGATGCAAAAGAGGATCGTCTCATTTGCGATAATTCTTATTACATGTCACGGGATATACGCATTTACTAAAGTTTGATTGTTTTTTAGACGGAACTAGAGCAATGATGAAAGTGATGGGTTGTCTAATTTACCTCAGTAGGACAGGTTGAGCGTCGATGCGAATACGGAATAGTGAGTAAGGTTTACGGCGCAAGTCTTTTCCTTTGTGGAAGCGCGCTTGGCGGTGCAACTGATTTGCTGTCACATAAAGATACCCGTCAGTCGCCAGTGAGAGTGTGTCAGGCCATAAAAGTCGTGGGTCGTGTGTCAGCGTTTCCCACCTTTTGTCTGGACTTCGGCGCAGAATCGCATTATGCTCATAGTTAGTGGAGTAAATATTCCCTGCAGAATCGGATTCAAGCCCATCTGATGCTCCACCTCTATCTCCCTCATCAATCACAGTGGCGCCAACCTCCTGTTCCTTCAGTGACTGATCAGATAACGCATTAGTGTCCACGCTGTAGAGTTTACGGCTGCCTAGTGGGCAGTAGTATAGACGAGTTCCATCTGCGTTTATTGCGATACCATCAGAGCCCATACTAGCACCATGTTTTACTGATCCATCTGGTTGTCGCTCTAGGAAAGGTCGTCCTTCTACAATTGGGAGAAAGGTTTGTAATTCCTCTGGCTTTACAGAGTGATGATCATGCAGTCGGCGCCAGCTTTGCTCGGATGCCAAGTCCACGACGATGATCCCATTGGGCCCCTTTTGTGCCGAGTCTGTGATGAATGCCATGCCCTCGCTACCGCGCCGTAGATCAAAACGTATATCATTAAGATAAGTAGTTGGCAAGGCCACGTCTTGTGGAAATAGAATCTTTTTGCTTACCTGATCCGTCTTCAAATCGACACAGACTAATTTCGGACCTCCGTATTTAGTCGGCTGGAATAGTGGGCTGCCAGTATCGAGAATCCATAGGCGGTCGACCGGATCGACAACGACTGACTGAACGGAAACAAGTGCAGCGGCCTGATCGGCTGGGTTGGTTTGATTTATTGACTCATCCGGGTAGGCTACCATCTCGCCATTACGGATTTCGGCAACTGTGAATGAAACATCATCACCCCATTTCGGAAAGTTGACGAAGATACGTCCTTTATGAGATACTGTTACGCCGGTCGGCATAGCACCGTTAAAGTAAGCAACTGGTTCCAACGCTCCTAACGGCTCATCGGTCGGTAACCCCTGCGCAAGAGTTCGTTCTACATCCATATTCCTTTCGCCATACGACACAGATTTATGGTGTCCATATGATATCTAACATCCTAAACTATTTAGAAATTTTTGTATGAGGTTCATCAAAAGAAACAAACGATAATAGCTATTCCTTCTGATCTACACCTTAACACGTTTTTCTTCTATTAGCTGGATAAAATCACTTCAATTGGCATCATGAGTTTTCTAAGTGTGAATGAATTAACTACTTGAGTAATACTAAAATAAATTGTGACTGCGATCGTCACCATACTACCTAACTTTCAAAAAGTCTTAGGCCTAATCTTATAGGAATGGAAGTCCTCTTGTCGTCTTTATGAATATCCTCTTCCAATTCAGATAATGCAGCCGAAAATGATTATCCTACCATCTCTTATTTACCTATTCTGATCAAGATTTTATTATATCTGCTCACATGAATAAAAGAAAAGAACCTTTATGATAGGTATCCGTATATTTGCAGAGCCATCTTGTAACGTAATTGCAGAACCAAATTGCAAAAGACTAGAATCTAAGGTAATTTTGATTTTGAGCAGTCTTTTGACCTTGTTCCTTGGATGTATTTACTATCTTTTCTTTTGGCAATAATACCTTCAAGATTCATTTTCTTTATATTCTCAAAAACAGCTACTCCTTGCTGTTCAATGTAGTCAAATATCCGAACCCTTTTCCTGTTATTAGATTGGCTAACAGCTTCATTCAAGATCCCTCTTCTGTCAATATAGTCTCTATTTCGCAGATCTTGTCCATCATAATATAGGATATCAAACAGATAATATGTTGCGGGTATGGTTTTTGACAATCTACTAATTTATCTATCTGAGTTGACGCTCATTCTCTCTTTATGACTTCCAAATTCAGGATAGCCTTCTTTGTTCAAAACAACAATTTCACCATCAGCTATGACTGATTCATTACATTTTATAACCTGTCTTAATGAGTCTGTTATTTCTGGATATCTATGGGTAATATTGATGCCATTTCTTGATTGTCTTGTGTAAATAGAATATAGACCGTATTCCATCCCACTTTACTTCGAAGACCCAATCTTTATTGTTAAAGGGGTTTATCAACTAGAGTGGCCAGCATGGGCTTTATATTCATAGGAAAATCTTGAGGTAGAGATACTTTCTGATTTATTAGCCTGGTTATCAAACTAGAAGGATCAAACGAGGGGCCTAGTCAGGTAGACAATCCTGAGAAGTTTAAGAGCACATCTTTTGATGATCTGTGACAAGAAGCAACTACACCCAAGTACAAACTAGATAGAAGCTATATGGTAACCTCGAAGCAAATCATATCAAGTAAGTATCGCTAACTTTACCTTTTTTATGGGCCTAACAAGCATTATTTTCCCGTCTCCTTTAAGAGAAGATCAGACCTAATTTAGAACTCCATGTAGACAAGCTGTGGGCAAGACCTGACAGGTTTGTTGTGCAAATATTGCCTATCTGTCGCGTCTCCTACAGCTATTACTAAATACGATATTTCACATAGCTACGGGGTCTGAAATCATATTGTCTCATTCCGCAGGAAGTCCCTAGACTCACCTGGTTCAATTGGCTTTCCTCCAGGTTGAGTCTCCTGCGGCATAGTTCTAGTACGGCTAAATATTATATTTCACATTAATAGTCAACGTCTAAGCTGGTAGCATCTAGTCGCAAGTGGGCCCCAGACTCAGCGACTAGCCAAGCCATTTCGTTGAGTCTCCTGCGGTTTTACTTATATCGTATATTTTCCAATAATGTACGACTCGGAGAATACCACACTTTTCTTACCCGGAGAGTGTAGTCGACCCACTAACCAGGTTATTCTCAAAGTCTATCTATCCTCTGTTGTAGTATAGCTTGTTATTTTAACCCCATGTCTTTGCATATCTTGAAATGATGGCGGCGATACTTGTTCTTTGTTTTAGGAGTATCGTCAACCCTTGACACTAGCGGCATTCTATCTCCTATGATATCTCCTCTTTCGTTAGTCATTGGACTCGGAGTTTCGAATCTATTCCCTCGTTTTACTTTCTCTCCTTTGTTTGGAAAGTAGCTTACATTACATCGGTTGCAAAACCATTCTTCCTTTTTGTGGATCTAGCAAAGTTATATTGCAGTTACAAAGTTTACAGAATAGCTTTGAGTTTAGAGGATAAGACGTAGAAGAATCATTAATACTAATTGCAACGGAACGTAACTTAATCCTCCAAAAGGTTATAAGAATAAAAAGTTGGTCTGTTTGTTGTTATTATTATTGATATAGCATCGGCTCATTAATCATTAAAGTCTATAAAGTCAAGTATGTCTTGCACATTTTCTTCATCGCACTTATCCTCAAGTTTATCTAGTACATTTTGGAAGTTGTCCTGTATAGAGTTCAAATTGGATGCTATCTCGGCCTCATCTAATGTTGATGACACATCAACTTCGAGGTCTTCACCACCCAAATCTATTGCAAAATCTAATGTTACAAGAGTGAGAGCAGCGTCAAGACAATCAAGCTTTACTTTGTCATGATTATCTTTAGCTGCATAAGCAGTAGCGAAGAAGCCGTTAGCCATTGTGGTTGCCAACAAGAGAGCAGCTGCCAATGAGATCGTTAAAAGTCGGTAATTCACAGGAATAAGAATGAAAAAACATATTTAATGATGTGAGGTGGGACCTTTCCATCTCTTTGTATAAATATGTTGCAATCAGCTTCCTACAGAGTATTATGTTGTATACAGATATTGGGGCGGTCATTCACTCTCATTTGATAATGAAAACTTTCACTTTTTGTGTTTCTAATTTCTTATTAGAAATTAGCTACTCGTAGAGTAGAAGCAAAAGTGAGGTCATCAAGATATTAACCTAACAATATCCTTGTAACACGTCTATTGCTTATTTGATTGTTATTCTTATATTATTAGAATATGAGAATATAGCAACTAGTTAGCTATGGTTATAGATTTTTCTTGATGACATATATTTATGTCAGAACATAACGTTCGAAACAAACTACGAAGAGTTAGAAGAGAGGAAAGTCAGATAACACACAGAACGATAGTAGTTACTTTCTTTCTTTTTAGTGTTCTAGCTCTAGGAATCCTTTCTTCGACAAACATATTGAAAGGATATGCAGAAGAAGAGGATTTGTTAAAGGAAACAGAAGAGCCCAGCAATAACAGAGAACAACAAGAGGAAGATAGCAAAGAGGAAAAAGAAGATGACAATAGAAAAGAAATAGATCCAAACGAATTTGACAATGATGAAAAAGATGAACTGATTGAAGAAGAGCAACTTGATGATGATACAGAGAGGCATGCATATAATATACAAGAATCCACTCAAAGAGGACCTGGATTAATGGATTTTGAGATACCTATTAGAAATAACTGGGTGAAAAGCCATAAACTAGTTGGAATAGGGCTTATCTCGACAAGTTTAATTCTAGTATTTGTTTACCTATGTTTTATAAAATAGTTAGATACCCAACTAGGAATTCATTATGAGGAAGGAAAATACGCATTACTAAATGTACAAGCATGTCTTTTGATATTTACCTTCAAAAACATTTACCTTCATTTAAATCAAATAAAGTCAAGAACACAATCTGATGGCTGATTTGAGGTATTTGTTTCATACAGCGAAGTCATATCCATAGACTATAGAAGTGTATGTAAATTATATCCATCATAATAAGACTTTATTCCCAACTCGCTGTGTTCTTTTCTCCTACTATTCTCTCTGGTGTTATCCGCACTAGAACTGAACCCTCACCACTATTTCTTCTACCAGGTGCCAAAGGTTGCAGCTTCTCTGCTATCTCCCTTTCGCTGTATCCTTGCGATGATAACTCGAGGACTTTGGCTCTACGCCATTCGATTTGCTGCTGCTTCATTTGTGTGCTCAAATGTTTCATTTCTTCGTGCTTGATTTTTCGAGGTGCTTTATTTTCACGCTTAGCATATCTAGAAACTACCTATCAGTAAGGGAAAGTTAGCTTTTAGTTTTGTGTGTATAAAGAGTAAGTGAAGAGCTAATGAGTAAGCTAATCCACTCTTGCGCTAATTATCATCTTTTCGCAGTGCTCATCTGTCCAAACACCTACCCCTTCCAGCTTACCTTGCCATTCTGCATCCATTTTGTCGGCGCACGATTTTGTAAGGGCGTTAAAGTATGCCTCGGTCATAGCGTTACTCCCGTTTATACCTTGAGTGACCTCTGTGCGATTGACTTGATTTATGGCCGCCATGGCGTTTTCGCGCAGGTCGGCTACATACTCTTGCTGTACTGAGACATCTTGCTTTGTCCCGGTCTGGCCGTGTCCCCCCACGAAAACGTCAAAGTCCAAAGCCAATGCTTGGTCAATCGATTTGATGAAGGCAGGGACGTTCGGAGTATTAGCAAGGTGCTTCCACGGGACGCCGCCGGGCACAACATGGTCTACTGCCATCAGAACCCTGTGTTCAGGAAGATAAACAAAGATGTTACCCTGTTGGTGGTATGGCCCAGGATACAGGAGCTGGAGACTTTGGTTGCCTATTTGTAGGTTCATCTCCCCAGTAAAATTCGTGTCCGGCACCGGCCTATCCGTGTCGTTTCTTCCAGTGAGAATTTTAGCGGTTTCATTATGAGCGATTATTGTGACATTTTCAAACAGGTTAGCAGCGCCTATGTGATCTTTGTGGGCATGACTGTATATCAGATGAGTGATAGGCCTATCTGTGACCTCTGACACTGCTGCAAATATCTTGTCACCTATCGCTTGCGGCGCGTCGACCACAATGACTCCCTCCTCATTTACCAAGAACATCGAGTTGGACCCGCCTGCTGATACTACATACACGCCGGGCTTGATCTCTTGCAGCTCAAAGTCCGGGCCCTGTGCGTATGCAAGGTTCAAGAAAAGAGTAGAGAAGAGGATAGAAGCAGCTAATGAAGAACACTGCGCCTTGGTTGGGTACATTAAAGTATACCTGCCACCCGTGCTAATAAGTGTTTTAAACTCAGTGTTGTGTATTGCACGCTTACTTTCTTGTCTCACTGACAATCGACAAGATTACAGTAGGTGGTAATGAAGTCACCAAAGATGATCTTGTAATCTCAAAGTTACTTGGACAGAATATCCAGAAATATAGAAGCTTGTTTCCACATGTTAGTACTGCTATTCAACTAAGTGGAGAGGATAAGCATCCTTCTAAGGGAGATACTATCAAATACATCTACACAGATTCACAGCACAAGAACCCTCTTTGTAGAGTTGTACCCGTAGAGAATACATATCCATGTAATACTGAAGTAGCTTTTAGTTACGACAAGGAAAAGTACAGAGAGATGATACTTGATGCCGCAGAAACAGTCTTGGGATATTTTGGTTTTGACCGAACGGTTTATGGAAACAAGAAAAATTCAGCTACAAGAAAATGGTGGTGGTTGGAAGAACTCAGACAAGAAAGAGAAAAAGATATCAGGATAGAAATGATGGAAGGTCAATAACCCCTTTATTTTATTACCTGTTCCTCTAAGGGTATATTGCTTGCTAACAACCCATACTATTCTTTATAGTATTGACCTGCGTTCTTAACTGGTTGGTACTGCAGCGGTAATTGCTAACATTAAGACATTTACTCCAATTCCGCCTTTACTCTTTTAACTAGATTCTCCATTGTAACAGGCTTTCTGATAAAACAACCAATACTCAACGATGGATACTGTTCTCTTAATGCTTCCTGATTAATCAGACCAGAAGAAATGAAGCAAACCCTAGGATTGGCATCTAAATCTAGTATCTTTACACAAAAATCAAAACCATTCATTTTAGGCATATTGATATCAACTAGCATTAGATCATAAAAGTCAAGTTTGAATTCAGAAAGAGCCAGAAGAGGATCATTATATGCGTTAACGTGGAAAGAAATTTTCTTGCCACAAATTTGATTTGCTTCTTCAAAGGCCTTTTTGAATGTTAATACAATGTCTGGATTATCGTCTACTATTAGGATTCGTCTGGTAAATGGTGATAGTTTTTCTTCACTTTGCTTCTGCAATTCGCTTTCCTGTCGCTGAAGAATACTGCTTTCCAAGTAATTATCCTCCCCTGAAAGCGAACTCATTTCTGAACTACCAATATTTTCATAATTAACTAACCTATTGTTAACTGAATCCAGGGTCAGTGTTTCCTGTATGTATATTCATTCTTCAACATAACCTCTATTTGTCATATTAACTCTAGTCAACAATCCCGCTGAGCAATAACTATTGAATATGATTTAACACTATGATACTCAACAAAAATTAATCTAAAAAATGTAATAAGTGAAAGGTGATTGAATGCTTTGTATTCGGTAAATGCTAACAAATTAGATGAACAAGAACAAGAAGTTGTAAGCCATTACCATTACATAGCATGGAGAAATTACGATAGAACAATTATGAACAACAAACTTAACTCCTTTAGGAATTTTGATCTGCAAACCCAGTCTATACAAGGAAATCAAGTAGAACACAATAACAATACTTCCGCTAAAGACAAAAGAGTTATGCTCGTGGAAGATGAAGACGACACTGCAATGCTATTTAGAATGATATTAGAGTCTGATGCTGGGCTAAAAGTAGATTCATTCACTAACCCTTTTTCGGCTCTGGATAATTTTAGATCTGGACTGTATGATCTAATAATGATTGATATAGCAATGCCAAGGATGAATGGCTTTGAACTTTATTATAAAATCAGGAAACTAGATGATAAAGTCAAGGTCTGTTTTTTAACAGCAGGAGAAATGTATTATGAAGACATTAGAAAACAAGTTTTTTCTAAATCCAATGCAAACTATTTTATTAGAAAGCCTATTGCAAATCAAGATCTCAAACAGTATGTAAAAGATATTCTGACTGAGTAGAGGTGAGGCGACATGGAAAACCTACAAGCAGATTTTTAATTTACAAAAAGTTTGCAAGTTTAAGAAATAACGGTATAGTATGGATTGGGACAATAAAATTGCCGCAAGAGATCCTTACGACAGATTCAGATTTGGAATACCACCTGCTCAAGGAAAAGCTGATTTTGCTTTTATTCAACATATGTTTTCAAGTTTGAACAGGAAGGGGCGTGCTGCAATAATCTCCTCTCAAGGTATTTTGTTTAGAAGAGGAGAAGAGGAAGATATTCGTACCCACCATCTATCTATAACTATCCATTACAAACCTTATCCTCTTCCTTCTATTTCAGGAAGCGAGGGGAATGCTCGCAAAGTTCCCTTTGGATGTGACAACACACCCTAATAATCCAATTCCTTCTTCCAACTAACCATACAGGATGTGATCTATTGTTTTTTGTTCGCATGATGCAAATAATACCTATGTAGTTCATTCTAAAAACATATTCTAACTATGGAGAAACGTAGTTTATGATAAATACATTTGCGTAATTAATAATATGCCCAAGTTACAAAGCCCAAAGATATGACTTCCTACTCGGTCACTGGTTTATTCTAGGAGTCAAGATGTCTGCTTCGTGATCGAGTAGGAAGACCTTTAAAAGTCCCACTGCTTCCCTAACTTCTTTCTCATATCCATATTAAGGTCAGCATATCCTTCAGTTCTCCTCCTCGCGTGAGTTTCAATTTCTTCAATTACTTCTCGGCGGCTCCGGTGTTCATGTCATCCAGTCCAAGCCTTGCATTTCTTGCGCCTTCATCGACCTTGATGGTGTCGTCATTAAGCACCTCGAACTCACCTGCAAGGAACTTGGCGCCGTCGCCATTCCTTATGAGTTGGTCGCCATAATACTGGTATTGGTCTGTAGCATCCCCTATAGTCCCTGTTGTCACTGTTAACGCCTTGGCGGTGTTCTTGGTTTCCAATAATGTCGTATTTTCGACAGTCTGGTTTATTATCGGCCTTGTTGCATTCTCTTTCTGCATTTCTAT
>Ga0115854_10191_pt1 | contig 14263 bp, 17 predicted proteins | sample InSIn2SAF170_FD_83868 | JGI IMG/M metagenome (GOLD analysis project Ga0115854, IMG submission 83868)
GAGGGAGAAAGCGCAAGACTCGGAGACACATTGACTTGGAGCTTAATTGTTAGAGGAACTCACTCTCTTACTCCTTCTAATACTCTTTCACCGTGACTGAAAGCCAACATGTTCGGTCGTCTCAAGGACCCGGGGTATCAATTTACATACAAGAAACCAATCCTCGAACCTCTGACGCTCAACTTCTCTATTTCAAAGAAAAGTCCAGACAAAGCCGAACGTGGCGGATAGGGCCGAAAGAGCCATGGCAAGTAGAACTGGACTGCCGCCGCCGGAAGTCTGGCCTGGTGAAGCCGCGCCTGTCGACTGGGTTGGTGCAGGTCCAGTGGTACTGGGAGAACCGCTCGCACTTCCAGAGGCCCCGGAAGATGCAGAAGAGGAGACGACTGTTCCTGTCTCTCCAGCTGGAATAGACATGACGCCCGTATCGGAGGATACCACCAAACCTGTAGTGGCTTGGGGTAGAGTAATGGTTTCAGAGGTCGAGTCAGTCTGGATGCTAAACGCATCGTTTGTTCTAGTGCCTGTTCACGTTAGAAAGGTACTGATAGAACGTGTTGAAAGCACACATGCGAAGCACGGGTCGACGACGCAGACCTCGTAGCAGTGTGTTTCTGTAGCCGTACCAGTAGGGTCGCCAATGACGGTATTAGTGACGACTGGAATTGACGTCTCAACGGTCAAGAAGCCCGGAGCAGACGTTTGTGCCATTGACGGCGAGAAGGCACCGGCGAGTAGCAGCAGTGTTGCCAAGGGTGAGGTAAGCATGGTGGTGGTCGTAGTCGTGGTCGTGAGTCACGGGTCGGCGTTGTAGTATTTAGTCGTGTGAGCGTCTTGTCAAGTTGGATTCAATGGAGAGAGTAAAGGAGTGTGAGTGTGTCTGAGGCTATAAAACCCCGTCCGACTGCCTGCTGCCATTTTACGTACTCTTGTCCTTCCTCTCTCGTGACTCTGGTGGCTTAGCGGGATCAGCGCTCCTTCCCGCAACAGCACAGCTCACCGTCCACCACGCGCTCGCACGCCAATTAACATCCTCACCTCAACCCCGCCATGACGCGCCCAGGAAACATGAAACCGGCTGTACGGCCCTCCCCGCTCCAATCCCTCGTCGCCGACCCGAAGCTGCTATCAGGCGCGACGCACCTGCCGAGTTTGCACACGCTCGCTCTCCAGATCCAACACAACCTCCAGTACCAGCACTCCTGGGCTGACCTACGCGTACACACCCGCTCGCCGCTCACCAATGAGCCCCTCCCGCGACCGCTACTGTCAGGCCTCCCCCCGCAGAGGCTCTATGTCCACCCCGACGAGCAGATCGAGCTGCTGAAGAAGGCCGACCAGCAGAGGAAGGCAAGCCTGCGGGCGGGAGGTGATAGCAATGCGCTCGAGGTGAAGGCAGAGCCGGAGCGCGAATGGATCCTACCTACCCGACTGAGCGAGAAATGGACGCTTCGACGCCTGGCTGACGTCTTCAATGGCATTGGTCTTGTTCCACCGGCGGCTGCGTCTGAGAGCACAGAGGAGGATCGCCCGGCCAATCCGTTCAGAACAACAAAAAGAGTGGTACTAGCGACTGTCGACTCCGACAGCACAGTGGTCTACTACATTGTCCACGACGGTGTGGTGAAGCCAAGGCAGAATTAGGCTCCGCATCAAGGATGTCAGCAGCGGAAAAACAACGATACCCAACTCCTCCTGAAGATGAGATAGCCGACGGGAGAATGCTCAACGAATAACACATTATGTATGCATCAGCGTGGATGCTCAATTGTGAGTAGAATGCGTCATATGAGCAAAGTGTTTCCTAACAATTTATCTAGTACCAGCGATAATCCAACTTTACCACTACAAGAATGCTACGGTATTTCTGGGTAGATAGTGTCTCCCGGCTTCGGCATATCGTAGAAACGACTCATGTCCACTTCAGACGCCGGCGGAAGCTGATGTGCCTCCGCCCATTTCCTGATCGCCTCGTAGTCCCTGCACCGGTGCTTCGTATTGAAGTCCACGAAAGGCACAGGAGCCTTTTCTATGTCTGGTTGGTACCAGACTTGACCAAGTACGCCAATATCGGTAACGCACATCAGTTGCTGGCGCAGAATGTCCAGGCAATGGGTCACATGATAGCGGACGATGTATTCGCTGTTCACGAAGGCCCCCTCTTTCTGCTCTTTGTAGTAATCATAATTCCACTTGAGTGCCTTTCGGAGAAGGTTCTATCATATTTCAGCATTCCTTAGACTAAAAGAAAGTGAAGTGCTTACCAGACAATGCAGGTGGTGCAGCCCTTCCACGTTCGCTGGGAATCCACCCCCGTACTCCCGACTAATCTTGACCTGATCCTGGCGCAGACCGGTCCTCTCTGCTTCGCTCTCAGGGATGACGACGCTGCGATCTGAGGACCTATGTTAGCGACTATTTTAGATTGATCAAGATTTACTTACAATCGACGCCTAGGGCCGACCAAGCCGCATCTACCTCTGAACCTGCTGCCTGCCGGTAGACATTCTCGTGAAGGAACGTTCCGTTGTATTGGATGGTCTGCCAGTTCGGCTCTACCTCGTTGACAACCGGCGCTTCTCTCGAATCAGCGTCTAGATACCCCTGCACTCGAGGCACCGCCACTTACAGTAATGCGAGATGTGTCTGAGGCAAAACTCATCCTTATCAACAACAAAGTGGCCAGCCTTCAAACTCAGTCCGATCCACAATCCCACGAAGGTATAGAGGATAGTGCAGATCAGGGTCGTTTTCGCCGCGATCCATACGTCCTGGGAGTAACGGTCGGGGCTGAAAGGCTGCAGGGTGAACGACGCGGTCGATGATGAGGGAAGAAGAGTCTCGCCATCGTCCTCCTGCGGTACTTGAGCGAACTTGGCCGGGTTCCTAAAGAGACGACCGAACATGTTGGCTTTCAGTCACGGTGAAAGAGTATTAGAAGGAGTAAGAGAGTGAGTTCCTCTAACAATTAAGCTCCAAGTCAATGTGTCTCCGAGTCTTGCGCTTTCTCCCTCCAAAGATGTCTGGCAGCCGACATATGCTTTACGCTATCGCCTAGTACCATGTTGACATATTGGATGTTTGTTGGTTCCTGCGGTTCTCCTCTTGCACGACATCATCGCAGCAAACGTGTCCCTAGTACAACCGCCACCAGTCCTGTGACTCCCAGAAGGAACGTTCTCACGAGTTAATTACCAATTAGCTCCACCAAGCATATACGACGTCTGCGTTCTACAAGCCAATACTATCTTACCGTGACGATATTACTACGAAAAAGAAAGGTACAAGCTCCTAGAGCACCACGATTGTACGGGAACTTCCCGTCTCTTGTCCTCCTCATCTGGACACATCCAATATGAATGTGGACAAGACACTTGCTACATTTCAATCTTCATCACATCCGCTAAAAGCACTGCCCCTTTTTGATGGACATGTCACTCCAGACTGCCTGTCAGTGGATGAACCCGCTATATCATCAGATTTCGTGTGCATGAGCAGGAGAGCCTCCAAGCTCCTCCTTCTCAGTATGACCCGTCAACACAATGAGCGTCTTCTTAACATGACTTCAACGTCCTGTGGTTCTGTGCTTTCCACAGCCAAGGTTGAATTTCGTACTCACCGGATACTCGCTGCCTTGTCGACTAGTGGCGTGGTTCTCATCACTCAGATCAACCTGTCTACCTGTAGGGCATATCACACATGGTGCCACCGCAGAGGGCGAGAAGACACGCAAAGCAGCCTACCATACGCCCCAACAGCCTCGACACGATCTATTGTGAACTACCACGAAGGCATCTCCTTGGGCCGACTTAGTAACTAACTAACGTGGCTCCAGAGCAGTTCCAGGATGAGATGTTTAAGAGCTAGAGCAAATAGACCAGACCGATGAATTGGTACTTCATCTGAGTAGACACACGGAATGTGATTGACAGTTTTTGACGGGCCCTCGGTATCATGTTCTTGTCACAAGTCAACGCTTTCTCTGACCGGCGTGCGTGTACGGGTAGTAGCTTCATAGGCCCGACTAATAGACATCACGCCAGTAACCCCTCCCGACCTTCGCATTCTGCAAGAGCCGGTATAAATCGTGGAATCAGACGATTTCGCTACTTTCTCCACGTCTACATAAACCGCTCTGTCTCTCACTACTTTCCTAATACAATATCGACCCCTGTCACCCTTCACAGTCGCCAATACAAACTTCGTATACACTTCACCACCACGATGCATCTCACCCAAGCCCCCCTCCTCCTCTCAGCCCTCGCAGCCATAGCAGCAGCAGCGCCCATCGCCCCCGTCGCCGCAGACTCGAATCTTGCGCCCAGACAATTCACGTACGTGGCGTATGCGCCGTACAAGAGCTACAGTGGGTATAAAGGGTATGGCCCCGCGGCTGAGAAGGAGGCTGCGGATATGGCTCAGCGTACGTTTTTCTCCTGCATGCATATTCATTATTACTATTACTGTTGTTGTTTTTGTTATTTAATAGGATTTGATGGCTGATGTTTTGTATTTAATAGATGAAGAAGAAGCGACGAAGCGCGATGTAGGCATGAGAGATGGTGAGGAGAAGATGGATAAGACGGAGGATCATTCTTGGTATGGGGCCTATACGTGAGTCTCTCTACTTGAATATTTTCTTTTATTATTTGATGAGTTATATCTGTCTTTGCTTGCTGTGTTGCTTTGCTCAAGGTTTCTGTGGTGCTGATAGGGGTGTAGGCCGTATGAATCGTATACTCCCTATTCTAAGGCTGTGGAAGACGAGGCTGCGGCGAAGGGCATGGCGGATGGTATGTGAAGTCAAGGGGCTCGGCTTCCCTTGCCTCTAGCTATCTTGGGAGATGCTGTGAGTGCGCGAGGGTGTAGGGGTTGATGCTTGTCGGGTGGTAGATGGGTGGTGAGTGGTGAGTGGTGCGTGGTGGGATGAATGCAGAGTCACTCGTTATGATAGTGTTGGTTGTGTTGAATGACGATGGTTTGAAGATACAGGTGTTTGCTTGCGTGCTTATTGTATATGTGCTGAATATCTACGCACGGCTCCTCGCCTCCAGATGTGATTGTGGACGCTGCTTGCCCACGTGCTCTCTTCCCTCGTTTATACTAGCCAGCTAGAAAAGGCCGGGGACGCCTTGATCATATGACGTCCTCCGTTCGTCGCCCAACTTGTTACGAGTATACCACATACCTGTATTATGAATTGAATAACGGTGCGGGGAAAACGGCTTGGAGTATTAAGATTGAGGAACGGGCGAGGGGAAGAGGATGTGAGGGTGTGAGGGTAAGTTGGGGGTAGCCGGGGGCGAGATTGATGAGCGTTGAAGAAGCTTGGTGCGGTAACGGAGAGGAGAGCGAAGGGGGAGGCGTAGCAAACTGACTAAGAACCAGGAGATCTATGTTTGTGTTCTTGAGTGGAAAGATGTACTGAATCAATTCAAGTGATATTGATATATGAGAGAGACGATACTTACCCTCCCCGCGTGTCGTCTTCTCAAAGCGACTTGCTCGATCTCACCGCATCATGTACCTAGGTACCTGCGTTGCTCGAACCAAGCGTCGGGCATTCGCGATCTATCCAAGAAAAGGGCTACCAAGATCTCCCCCAGCTTCCCCGACATTTGCGCATGGAGGGGTGCAGGGCAATCCCATGGTACAGATTAAATTCGGGCGTCTGTGCAGCGGTCGCGCATGCTCATCTTGAGACGGCGGACGAAGGGGAGCAAGGCGGTGGGCGGGTAGAATGCAGGCTCCGCATGGCAGTCTGGGGAAGAGGGTCGCCTTCATGGACGAGTGGTCGGCGGGGGCAGCCATGCAATCTGCGTAGAGAGTGTGTCCTGGCGCGCCGGCCACCGGACCTGGAGAATAATTCAGATGCAGGTGGGCGTAGAGTGCAGGAGGGACTTAGGAATAGATGTACGCGAGGGAATTGGCTGTGCGAAGGATGCATTTCTGGATAAAGCCACCACTCATCTGTCGAGATGGGGAAATACGCGCGACGCGGGTGAAGGAGGAGTTTATCTGAGGAATCTTCTGACTCTTCCAGAAGGCCAGGCCTTGCAGAATGGCGGTTACGAGATATCAGGACTCAGATCAGAATATGTGTTTCGCAGCGCCAGGCATGCCCCGTTCACGATCTGCGCGTGGCAGCCAGGCCGCCCGAGAGGCGCTCGCAGCCCTCCACTCAGCGTCGAGCGTCGAGCCCGAGGGAGCGGTCCGGCTGGCTGGCAACGTGCGAGAGTCGTCATGGCCGTCGAAGCTGTGCGCGCTGAAACGCAACCGCGGAGCAGAGCAGGATGCGTCGTCGCCGCTCGTCCCCGTTGCGTATTGCCCAGCAGCACGCGTGCCTGGATGGGGAAGCGCGTGGTGTTGAGCAGGAGGCGATCGGCGGCGTCGACGTGGCACAAGGGGTGTTTAGGGAAATAGACAGATTGCGAGCGTGGTGGGCATTATCTGGGTTGAGTAGTCTTCATATGCGCGTGCCCTGCGAAGCGAAGCGACGGCGAGGGCAGCAGCGAGAGAGCGGATGCCCCGCAAAAAAGCAAACGTCGGTCCCGCCGCCACTGCGACGTCGTGAACTGGCCCTGCTCGTGACCTGTACCCGTCTGCTTAACTCCATCAGCAAACCCCCAGCAGCAACCACCAGCGGCGGGTGACGGCGGTCTGACGAGCGAAGCAGCGCTTGGACGGCCGGCCGCGCTGATCGCACTCGGTTTCGAGGGCGCCGTCCGCCATGGCAATGCTGCGCGGCGCCGGAATAGCTGTAGCTGCTTTGTGATGTCTGATTAATCCAGCTAGAGTCTCGAACTGTCCGCTTCAGCCATGTGGGGAGCAGCGCCGGCCGCACAGACAGCGGCGATTCGCTTGCCTGTGAGTGGACCGAGGTGTGCATCGGACTCCATGTTTGTAGCTCTGCAAAGGCCTCTCCCGCCCGCGCTGCGAATCCTGCTGCCGCTATTACGAAGGGTACGCCGGCCATGCAAGCCATCGCAGTACCTTGTACTTACTGCCCCCAGAGAAGAACGTAGACGTGCCTTTGCGATCCTGCCCTGCCCTTCCTTACATCAAGGCTTGGCCGCCGCTCTGCCTCTGCACCTCCCACCGCCGCTCACCGTCAGCTCCCTCTCCCCACTCTCCTGTCGAGCACGCTGCCTAGCGCTGTCCATCGTTCGTGCTAGTAATCTCCGAGCCTCGACTGTGGAGAAGTTGGGCCGATTCCTTCCATACTCCACGCCTCCCGCCGAATCCGTCCTCGCCTGAACATCTCCACCTGACCCGCGCAATGCTTACTTTGCGCCGGGGGCACTGCGAATGAACACGCCCGCAGCCTGAAGACGTACAATCCGATGTGAAAGCTGCTGTCGAGCTTTGCGGTTGAATAGAGACGCTAGGCGTCGAGGACAGGGTCGAGTCAGGTGCCATCACACAAAGACCATGGCCACGCCCCAACATCTCTTGAAATTCGAACACGACGACCCGCTGACGCTGAACGAATACGGTCTGCCCGAGCTACGAACCTCTCTTCAGTCCCCCGCCGCCGTCGGCAACAGCCCCTCGTCCATGATGCCTTCCTTCTCCGACTTCCCTCCGACCGCTTTTGGCCACAGTCAAGGATTCAATTCGACCTTTGAGAGGTCGCATCCGACCGTCAAGACGAACTTTCCGAACCACCGGGGAAGCATAAGCAACCTGAGCGAGGAGAACATGAGCGGTGGCGGTAGTGCGCACCCACACCGATTGAGCATTGGCAGCGCTGGGAATTTTGGCCAGGATGGGAACAACACAAGCCCAGAGAGTGCCCCCGCCATGGGCATGCTTGCGTTTGGGGACGCGATGAACGATAGCTCGACATTAAGCATGAAGCTGGACGACAGCGTAAACGGCGACGGCGCAGAGGGCTCGACAACTTCAAAAAAGGATAAAGATGGCAATTTGGAGCCTCCGCCGTGGAGCGAGATGAAGACAAAGGCGGGCAAGGAGAGAAAGAGGCTGCCGCTCGCGTGCATAGCATACCGGCGGAAGAAAATCAGATGCTCGGGAGAGAAACCGGCGTGCAAGCATTGCTTGAGGAGCAGGATTCCATGTGTCTACAAGGTCACGACAAGGAAGGCGGCGCCGAGAACCGACTACATGGCCATGTTGGACAAGCGGTTGAAGCGCATGGAAGATCGAGTTGTCAAACTCATTCCGAAAGAGATCCTTCCGTCTGTCTCGGGGGTCGGGAGATCTGTCGTGAAACCTGCGCTACCTGGGGCCCCGCCGAAGACTCCGACTACGAAGAAGCGCATTGCTGACGAAGCGTTCGGAAACGAATTGGACGACTGGTCGAAGACGAAGACCGCGAACCCAGACGCGGCAGGGTCAGCGTCGCGCGCCAAAGACTCGGACGATAGCAAACTGCTGACTGAAGGCGCCGAGAGTCTGCCTTCGAAAGACATCCAGGAGCATTTAGCCGAGGTCTACTTCGATTATGTGTACGGCCAAAGCTATCCGCTGCTTCACAAGCCGAGTTTTATGAGGAAACTGGCATCAGGAAACGTGCCTCCCGTCCTCATTCTGGCTATATGTGCGATATCAGCTCGGTTCTCGTCACATCCGCAGTTGCGGACCGAACCATGCTTTCTTCGGGGTGACAATTGGGCGGAGCGAGCGCGAGAAATAGCACTCAAACGATATGATTCCCCAAACATTACCATACTGATCGTGTACCTCCTACTCGGCCTCCACGAGTTTGGGACCTGCCAAGGTGGACGGAGTTGGATGTTTGGTGGAATGGCTCAGAGAATGGCATATGCCCTACAACTACACAAAGAACTAGAATACGACCCAAGTAGCAACGAGACCGACAGGAAACCGCTGAGCTACACAGATCGAGAGATTCGACGGCGGACGATGTGGTCATGTTTCCTCATGGATCGGTTTAACTCTTCCGGGACCGACCGCCCGCTGTTCGTGCATGAGCAGTACATTGAGGTGCAACTACCTGTCAAGGAGCATTTGTACATCCACGAGATTCGGGCACCAACGGAGAATCTAGAAGGCAACGTCCCAAACCCAGTTCCGCCTGATAGCGGACAATTGGCAGATCCGAGAGAGAACATGGGTGTTGCGGCATACACCATCCGGCTAGTCTGCATCTGGGGTAAGCTGGTGAAATACATGAATTTGGGTGGAAAGGAGCGCGAGTCGGAACCCATGTGGTCTCCCAAGTCGACCTTCTTCGGCATCAGGAAAGAAGCGAAGGACTTCAAAGAGGCGCTCCCTGAGATGCTGTTCTACAGCCCGGAGAACCTAAAGAGCCACGCAATCGGAAAGACGGCGAATCAGTTTCTCTACATCCACATTCTCTATCAGCAGATCATCCTCTTCATGCACCGATTCTCTTTACCTTCTCGAGCAGGTAGTCGACCCCCCAAAGACATGCCGCACGACTTCCTCACCGAGTCCGCTCGCACTGCACTAGACGCAGCAAACCAGATCTCCATTCTGATCAACGAAGCCATGGACCACAACGTCGTAGCGCCCTTCGCCGGATACTCCGCTTTCTTCTCCTCCACCGTCCACGTCCACGGCGTCTTCTCGAAGAACCCGAAGCTCGAAGCTCAGTCGAAGAAATACCTCGCTTTCAATGTCAAGTATCTGAGCAAGATGAAGAAATATTGGGGCATGTTCCACTACATTGCCGAAAATCTGAAGGAGCTATATCGGCAGCACGCTGATGCACAGCTTCGAGGTCCCAATGCGACTGGCGATAGGAATAGCAAAGGGGTCATCTTCCAGTACGGCGACTGGTTCGACAGGTATCCACATGGAGTCTCAAAGACCGACTACGAAGATGCAGCCGAGTCCACAGCCAACGAGCCCGGCACGGACGCCGTATTAGGCCAGAAAAGCGACCTACAAAGCGTCGAAGAGTTCTTCGCCTCGCTCTCCCCCCCTTCAAAAGCCGAGCAACACCGCAAACAAGCGCGCAAGAACAAATCGAAATCCGTGTCCAAAGGCGACAACAACACATCCACCACCAATCCTTCCGAAGCAGCTCACATGCAAGCGCAAGCTCAGCAGATGCATCCAAGCCAACTACAGCAGCAAATGGGCCACATCCACATCGCGCCGCAAGACCCCATGGACACAGCCGCCTTCGATCCCGCATACTTCAACCAAACCAACCCCCAACAACAGTTCATGCCAGACTACCAACAACAACAACACCAACACCCGCACCAACACCCGCAGCTACCCATGCTCTCCACATCACCCACATCACTCATCCCGCCCGGCCAACACCAAATGGACCTCTCACCCTTCCCCGACATGACGCCGCACTCGCAGAACGCAGCTTTCTGGAACCTAGATCCGATGGGCATGGGCGGCGGCAACGGATTCTTCGATCCGAGCAATGCGTGGTTTCTGCCGTTTAATATGGAGCCGCCGACGCTGGGTGATGATGGCGGTGTGTTTGGTGGTGGTGCTGCTGGCGAGGCGTATAATTTTGGACTTGGGACGGGGGCGAATGTTGAGTTGGGAGGGGGTGGGATGCAGGGGCAGAGGGCTTGTGTTGGGCAGGGGCGGGGGAGGGATTTGGGATTGGACGGGTTGGACGGGTTGGATGGAGGGCGGTGATGAATTGCTTCAGGGGTATTCAGACTCTACACGACTTTTCGATTTTCTTTTGCTTCGGAACGATACGCACATTACGATGGATGGGATTATATCACGGTTATTTTGGGCCTATGGCTACAGACTCGACGAACTCCTAGGTTTTGGGTTCTAGCGAGGGTTTTCTTGGATTGGAATGTTTATATTCTTGGTGATGTGGTTGTTGTTGAGTTTGGTTTGGGGTTGGTAAGGCTTGCGAGTCTATTCTATTCTGGAACGGGGTATGGCGGGATGGATGTATAGTAGGAGGCGAGACTACCGCGCACACGTTTTTGGCGGATAAAGTTTATATTAAGAGAGAGTTTTGGTGATCTAAGGATTTGCCATTTATTTGATGTCGGATTGTTGGCGAATTAGATGCGTTCTGAATACCTAGGTACTGAGACGATATCGGAGGGACTTTATATGTAGAGGAGATCGGCAATAGTGCTTATAATACGGCATGACTTACTCATATTATAAGTAAAGGGGTGCTGTTTCCCATGGAGATGTCGGTCAGATCAGCTGTATTTGCGATCCCTTTTATTAGAAGGGAGGTCGAGGTTGAGGGTTAGTAAACACAGGTTTTACTCCACAGGATAGCCGCCTGAATAGTAATCGAATGTCCAAACTCGGAGTAAAATTCCGTGGCTCCCCAAGACTCCCTCTAACATCTCCCGTACGACTGTGCAGTGGTACCTGCGCACCTCATTCTCATGCTTCAGTCAAACATCTCTTACACGTTTCTTAGCCTACACCATGGCTCGAAATGAGGTTGAACTTGGTATACAACACTCTCCTCCTCACGCCTCCGACCTAGTATTAGATATCGAGTTGGAGAACTTCTATCAGAATCACGAGGGAGGAGGTGAGAATGAGTTCTCGCTGCCGCCTGTTGACGGAGGGAAGGATGCATGGTTGTTTCTTGCTGCGGCTTTTATGATTGAGTTGTTGGTTTGGGGTATGGATCTTGACTCTTCCGCATCTTCGAAAGCCTGGGCTACTTCATCCCCTCAATCTACCTACCCACATATGCACGCCAACTAGGCGCCACCCCATCCCTCTCCGCGCTCACAATCATCCTCTTCAACATCGCGAGCGTATTCGGCTGCATCATCATGGGCTCGATCGTCGATAAATATGACGTAACAACTTGTATCCTCCTCTCTACACTCGGTTCCACAGCATCGATATTCCTGCTCTGGGGCTTTTCGACCAGTTTGGCGCCGCTCATGTGTTTTTGTATCGTGTATGGACTCTTTGCGGGCAGTTTTTCGTCCACATGGCCGGGCATTATGATGATGATGAAGAGAGGGGAGGGAGGTGCGAGAGTTGATGGGACTATGGTTTTTTGCGGTGCTGCGGTGTGGGAGGAGCGTGGGGAATGTGGTTAGTGGGCCGGTTAGTGAGGCGCTGGTCAGAGCGGGACGGGTTGGTTTTGAGGGCGTTTATGGATCACAGTATGGACCGCTTGTGATTTTTACGGGGGTTAGTGCGGCGTTGGGCGGTGTGGGCTTTTTGGGGAGGAGGGTGTGGTGGGTGTAGAGTAGGGGTTAGAAAGGGAGATGAAGGGGAGGGAGAAGGATGCATGAGAGGCTTTATTGGTTGAAATTGTGTTTGAAGGAGGTAATATCCCAACAGAAGCTATATAAAGGACTATATTTGCGATGATCTTAAAGAGATCACCTAATATAACTAAGAGGACGTTACTAAAATCTCCAAGATAAACATGGTTGACAGGATCTCTATAGCACCGCTTGAATCATAAGAGGTTGTATACAATAAATTACAGGGAGTCGAGGATCACGGGTTCCAAAGAGCGTTTTTGATCCCCTCTCATCTTCGTCCTTTTCGTAGCTGGCAGGAATCATACTCTTTGAGTTCCATATCGAGAAGGAACATTAGCGGAGTTCAAGGTATAATCATACATTATCTCGCTCCCTCTTTCCGTTCCTCGATCTAGCTTTCAATCGGCGTGCCGCGAACTCCTCTGTCTTGAAGGTGAGTAAGTGAAAGAAGCCCTCACGTGAGTGCACGTCAACGTCACCGCTCCTTCCACAGTTTACTCGATGCTAGTGTGCAGGCCAAAACCTCATGTTTAAAACCCAACAGTTTTCCTCTTCCCTTCGCTTTTCTCGAAGCAACCCAACGAACTTCGATACTTCGACAACCTTGCCACCTCGAGCATGGAGGTAAGTGCGGTTACCAGTCGCTCTGCTCCTCTTGCTCATTGTTTATTATAGGACCCCCAACGCCCCCCGGGTTACACAACTACAATGAACGTCATGGGAATAACTGAAGTGAGTGAAGTGAATCTCAGACGCGTTCCATAAACTCACTCGTTCTGGGCACAGTCTCCTCTACTCCGCTTGCCCCGAGAACTTAGAGATGAGATCTACTTCATTCTGTTTGACTCAACGAGACTGAAGTTTGGCGAACGTCGCGTGGACCGAGGCGTCTCTCGATTCATCAAGCCGGCACCCAACTCCCTTGCAATCTTGCGGACCTGCCATCAGATCAACGCCGAAGCCCGGGATGCTTGGATCGGGAGAGTTCTATTCGACTTCGACACCCTGGTTGCCTTCATGGACAAGCTCTCCTCTGTTCCGAATGTGATTCTTTCGAAAATTGGGCATGCACGTGTCTCTCATGACGAGGTACTCCTTCATTGTTCACCCGGACTACCACTCATCACGCAATGCGTCAACCTGACTGCATTGTTACAATTACTTCCCGCCTTACAGCTCGCGACCCTAACAATTCTTATTGACCTCGATAGGAGAACGACGTTCAAGAGTGTCGGACACATGATAACTATGGGATCCGGTTGGAAAGAGCTCCATGTTGTCACACAAGATTCAATGACTCTGATCGACACTGAGCCGTGGTATGAAGCGAGCACGTGGTTAGCTGAGCCAGTTCTCACAGACTGGACAGCTAAGCTTCATCTGCGTGATGGTAGGAGCTCTGGAGCATCAATACGATGTACCAGTCCACTCGTCCGGGAAGGACCATGTCTGTTTGTAACCCAGCTACTCGGCGTGTTGTGGAGCTAGGTGCATTTCCAGACATCAATGAGGACAATAGATGGACCGAGAAAGAAGCGCTCGTCGTCGTGAGACGTGGTGAGAATGCGAAGATCACAGATCTGACGATACCGCGACGAATACGCCAATTCTACAATATCTGGAATTGGGACTTCGGGTAGTTGACCTGGCCTGAAGTCAAAGAGACAAAACACGAATGGTCTGACGACTGGTTCTACAGGGGAGACCGATGGAACAACTTCAAAGACTGGGAGGGTCACCCTTGGATCGAAGTCAAAGCGGAATGGTATAGATGGCTTGCTCTCAATCCATCACCTGTAGCAAAGGATTGCATGGTAGATACCGACCAGTACGACGACCCATACCAGTACTCATGGATGTGGCCGTTTCTCAACTCGCCTACTGAAAATCAAGTCGATAACGGCCCGGCAGTATACTAGAGCAACAGCTTATAGAGCTGTGAACAGAAAACGATAGGAACATCTCAAGGAAACCCTCGCTAGAACCCAAAACCTAGGAGTTCGTCGAGTCTGTAGCCATAGGCCCAAAATAACCGTGATATAATCCCATCCATCGTAATG